>Ga0207756_100054_pt1 | contig 144523 bp, 131 predicted proteins | sample A23M1SouthBayCA_FD_187748 | JGI IMG/M metagenome (GOLD analysis project Ga0207756, IMG submission 187748) | Aerobic enrichment media microbial communities from Eden Landing Ponds, California, USA - A23 M1 (3) (SPAdes) | ecosystem: Environmental > Aquatic > Marine > Unclassified | place... | reverse complement strand
CAGAGGCTCGCGCACTCCAGTACTCCCCGGAACGCTGGTGGGCTTATCTTCCGTGTTCGGGATGGGTACGGGAGGCAACCCCACCGCTGTGGCCGCCTATACAGTGTTTCTGGCAGCCACGCTTATAAGAGTAGCTACTTGCAGACAGGAGCGGTCGGACCAGAGTTCAGCAGCGCAATGGAGCAGATTCGAACGGAGCACGATACCGCCAGATTCGGTCCGAAATCGCGTTTCGCCCCGCTGAGCCACTGCTGGGGGTCGCCAGCGCAGCCAGTGGTATCGGAGAGATAATTGGTCTCGCTGCGGCCAGCGTGAAAATCCGAGGTGTTATACAGACCACAGTCTGTCGCTCACTCAAACCGACCGCTGAAGACTATTTCTTCAAGTGGCTTCCGACCGCTTGGCTCTTCGCGCTCTCTGAGGTCTTCAGGCAGCGTCTCGGGATCGGCGCGTTCACCGACAGCGATCATCGCCTCGGCGTCGAACTCGTCTTCCGGGACGCCCAGGGATTCGTGGATCCGGTCCCAGTCGAAGCCCGCCATTGGGTGAACAGCCAAGTTGCGCCGAGTGCCTTCGAGAGCGAGATTCTGCCACGCAGCGCCGGTATCGAAAGAGCGCGTCGCAGCGGGTTCGCCGTTGTGCTCGAGGGAAACCTTCGAGAAAACGGCGATGAGCGCGCCAGCATCGCGTGCCCAAGAGCGGTTGGCTTCGTTCAGCAATCCGAGGAACGACTCCCATTCGTCGTCCTCACGGGTGGCGTAGATGAATCGCCAGTGCTGATTATTGAATGCGGAAGGTGCCCAGCGCGCGGCCTCAAACAGCGCCAGCAAGTCATCCTCAGGAAGCGAATTACCAGCCATCGCACGCGGTGACCAGCGATTAACAAAGAGTGGGTCGACGTTGTGGACGGGGTCACGGTACTCAGTGATCTCGTCATCGAGACTACGATTAGAATACGTTTGTGACACTGTATACAGCTGTTCGGTACGCGTGCTTATGTGCTACTGGTAACACAACTACAATCGGGTGACACAGATGCTATCGTTGGCTAAGTTTCAAAGGCTAGGATATAGTGTGGCAAAGGCATATACAGCCGATCAGATCCGGGTGTGGCCGCAGTCGCATACCCAACTTGATACGTCTACGCCAGTCTATTCGGACTTAAACCGTGGATATGAACTACGGCCACGGCTAGAGAACCGGTCAACAGCCAGATGAGGGAACACCGAGCGAGACTCCGGCGAGGAAGATCGGCATGCCGGCGATAGCAACGATGGCGGCTACCGCTGTGGCAACAGGGATGAAAAGCACGCCCAGGCCGAAGGGCGCAGGGAGTACTGGGAGTACCGGCACCATCGACAGCACGAACCCGATAGCGGCTGTTTTCATTGCCAGCCGGCGGTTCCCGTGGCCGACTGCGTAGCCGACCGGGAACAGGACGAACGCGGGTCCATGAACCGACAGAGCGGACAGCACCGGGAGCGTGAATCCGTGCTGGGCGAACAGCGGCGCCGCCGTTATCGTCACTCCGAAGGCAATGCCCGCTCCGATCACCGCACCGCCAACGACCGTACGATAGCTCGCGTGCTCGCGGATCCGTTGCTGTGAAAGGGCGACGCCACACAAGAACAGCGCAGTGCCAGCACCGAACAGCGGCGCCGCTACGCCGCCAACCCGCAAAACGCCCGTAATTGCGAGAAGCGAAAGGGTTGTCGCCAGTGCACCGAAACCGGCGAGTACTCTGCCAGCAGAACCCTGTACCCGTCGGAAATCCCAGTCAAGCCAGGCAACGCCGCCGGCGGCAGCGCCGATCAAGAGAGTAAACACCGTTGCCGGGAGCGTAATGTATGCAAGCGCCTTCACCGCCAGCACGGGGCCGAGAAGCGCTCCAACCGCGAGGAGACTCAACAGCGGCCCGAACGCTGTATCCCGGGGAACAAACGTCACGACACGACCGTCGTTGAGCTCGGTCAGCGTCATCCGCCGTCCGTCGTCCGAGACGGTTGCGCCGTCGATGGCCCACCCGACTCTCGTCCCTTCGGGAGCGACGACGGCGAGCCGATCAGCCCCCAGGCCATCGAGGTTTCGATAGCCATAGGCTTCGGTAAACTCGCCAGTTCGGACCGTGCCGCCGACTGACTGCTGGGCGAAGTCGGCCTCGCGGTAGCGCAGCGTTATGACGCCGTCGCCAGAAACGTTCGCGCGTAGCAGTTCGGTGTCCCACATCGCCCTGTCGGCGATAGCAGTCCGGAGACTCTCGTTTGTCCGAAGTCGTGCAGCCCCAGCTGAGTCAGACAGACGGTTGTGGACGACCCACGTTGCGCTGCCGTTCTTGTGGACGGCGACAGTTGCGTTGCTGTGGGTGACCGTGACCGAAACGCCGTGGGACTGGGCCGTCGATTCGAACGATTCACCGCAGGCGTCACACAGCGGCCGCGGCGGCGGCGCTGCACCAGCGGGCATGGCGGTGCCGAGGAGCGGCGCGCAGACCAGACAGAGGAGGGCGAGATGGCGGAGTCGATGCGGGGCCATATAACATATCTATCCTGTCATGTGTTAAGAGCCTTCGATTACTCAAACAACAGTTATACCAACACGGACGGCGGGTAACACTTCGACCGATACGGCCCTGAGAATTGTACCATCGGTTAGATGTACGTATCCGCGAAACCGCTGTCGGACTATCTGGGATGTTCTTATCTAGTATAACAACTTATACCGACAGAACCACGAAAATAGGCAGAACGCCGTGACAGCAATCGAGATCGAGTCGCTCCGGAAGTCGTACGGCGACGTGACCGCGATAGCGGACCTCTCGCTCAGTATCGACGATGGTGAGTTCTTCGGATTGCTCGGGCCGAACGGGGCTGGCAAGACCACGACGATGGAGATACTCACCGGGCAGCTCAGTCCGGATAGCGGGCGGGCAGCGGTACTCGGTGTCGACCCGGCGACGCAACCAACAGTGGTCCGCGAACGGGCGGGGATTCTCCCCGAAAAGGAGTCACCGCCGAGTTTCATGACGCCGCGCGAGTACTTCGACTTCGTCGGTGCAATCCGGGAGATGCCCGAGGAAACGGTGACCGAGCGGACGGGAGTGTGGGCCGAGCGCCTCGGCTTGACTGCGAAACTCGATACGCTGTCATCGGACCTATCACGTGGCCAACAGCAGAAGGTGATGATCGCCGGCGCGTTCTTCCACGAGCCGGACGTCGTGTTCATCGACGAACCGCTGGCGAACCTCGACCCAATCGTCCAGGAACGAGTCAAGCGCTTCCTGCGTTCGTATCGGGACGCCGGCAATACAATCGTCGTCACCACACACGACGTAGACGTGGCCGCCGAACTCTGTTCGCGGGTCGGCATCATGTACGAAGGCGACCTCGTCGCCGATGTCCGGCCGGCGGAACTCGATACCGATGTGACGCTCCTCGACGTGTTTCTGGACAACGTCGATGCAACAGTGAATCAGGTCGACGAACCGCTGACCCATGAGTGACGCACGGGCGCGCAGGGTGTTCGTCGAGATGCTCCGCGAGGAGTGGCGACTCCACAGTCGGCTCTTCCGCGGCAGTCACTTCTCCCTGTTTCCGGTGTTCATCTGTCTCCTCATCGGGGGCGCGGCCAAGCTTCTCGTCGTTACTGGGACCGAACCAGAAACCGTGTTTGCCGGCCTTCACGCACTGGTGTTCGTCTTCGGCCTACACACCGGATCTATCGGCTTTGTCGGACAGGATGCCCTCCGAAACCTCCTCGGCGACGTGACACTGCTTGTATTCTCTGCCCGCACGCTCCCGTTATCGCAGAATACGTTGCTGGGTCTGTTCGTTATCAAGGACAGTGTCTACTACGCAGTGCTGTTTCTGCTGCCGATGTCTCTCGGAACGGTGCTGGCAGTCCGTGGAGTCGGTGGCCCGTTCTCCGTAGCCGAGACAGTCCTCCTTTTGTGGACGACCCTGGCACTGCTGTTCGTCCTCGGGATGGGAACGACGATTGCGGCCCTCGGTCTCGCCGGTCGAGGCGTTCCCGGGCTAGCGTTACTCGCGGTCCCGCTCGTCGCAGTGGGTGCAGCGCTGGCCAGCAGTATCGATGTCGTGTCGTACACTCCCTACGGTCTGTTTCTGGCCCAGACTCCTCTGCGAGCCGGAACGACGGTTGTCAGTATCTTCGCCGTCTTTCTGCTCGGGGCCGTCACCTTCGATGCGACCGCGCCTCGTCCCGCTCGGACGGTCAAACCGACCTTCCGCCGCTGGTGGCGGCGGATCGGTGACCCAGTCGCAACGAAGAGCCTGCTCGACGTCCACCGGAGCGCTGGCGGGTTCGGAAAGGTCCTCTTCTCGGCGGCGGTGCTGTTCGGTGTCACCGCCGCGCTGGTCGATTTCGCCGGCCAGCTCACGGGAGTGCCACCGTCGACCGGTATCTCGTTCGGTGCGATTCTCGGTCTCTCGGGGTTCACGACCTATAACTGGCTCACGCAATCCGACGACGTTGATCTATATCTCTCCCATCCACTCTCAGTCAGAGCTGTTTTCGCGGGGAAGTTCCGGGCGTTCCTCCTGCTCGGCCCGCTGGTCGGACTCGCGTTCTACGGACCCGCGCTGGCCTGGCGTGGCGGGCCGGTCGCCGAGGCGTTTGTCGGAGCCGTCCTGCTCGTCGGCGTCGCCTGCTACATCTTCGGCACAACCGTCTACCTCACCGGCCTCTCGCCGAACGAGTTCCTCTTCGATACGCCCCTGTTCGCTGTTTTCGGCGCGGCAATGGTCCTCCCGCTGGTCCCGGTACTCACCGCCGGGTTCGCCATCTCCCCGCTTTCTGGGCCCCTGCTTACCGCACTCGGTGGGTTCGGTGGCGTCCTGGGCGTCGTCGGCGTCGGCCTCTACCGGCGGTCGCTACTGAAGTGGTCAGAGCGGTATCAACAGGTGTGAACTGACGACGTCTGCGGTCGGCATGGTGGTGGAGCAGGTCTTCTTGAACTGTCTCCGGACGTATTCGGTGAGGTGACGGACGTCGCCGAGTTGTTCGACCGGCAGCGGATCACCGATATCGTTACCGAGGAGTACAAGTCATACGTGGCAATGGCGGCGGAACGGTCTTTACGAGGTGACGATGGACTGCATCAAATCCCGAGTGCCGTCCGAGAATGAAGGCTCAACTGTAGCTTGTGTCCCAATCTAATCAGATATAGCTGTATTTGATATTTTATTGGTATCGGGAAATATATAGCTGTACTAGAGCCCTATTTCGGATGATGACTGCCCAGAAATGCCTAACTGTCCATTGTTTGACTGCAGAAAAGGTGACGTACAACAGAATTGCCCGAGTAGGGAGATAGGTTGCGCTATACACTTATCGGTGCGGTGGCCAATCACAATTATTGCAGCGATCCTGACAAAGAATCCAGCATAGTGAGCAGCCCAAACATGGTAGGTGACTACTATAACAATTATCTCCGCAATTACTCAGTAGAATTAGGATGGAGGAGTCAGAAGCGAGAACGGCGAGAGAAGAGTGGGGAAGCCGGTTCGGCTTCCTCATGGCGATGCTGGGGGCGATGGTCGGCGCAGGAAACATCTGGCGAATGCCGTTTACAACGGGCCAAAACGGCGGCGGGACGTTCCTTGTGATATATGTTCTCCTGTTGTACCTCATCGCGATTCCCGGTCTCATGGCCGAAACGATGATCGGGCGATACACGAACAACGGCGTTATCGGCACGTTCAGAGAACTGCTCGGGGGCGGGACGGGCCGCGGGCTTGGACTCGTTGTGCTTATCGTCAACGTCGCACTGATGTCGTACTACGCTCCGATAATCGGGTGGGCACTCTATTACGCCGGCCACTCGCTGCTTCTGACGTTCACACAGGCCGGATTCCAACCGCAAGCGTTCTGGGACGGATTTATTTCTAGCCCGATGCTCGTTATCGGGATGCACACGCTGACGATGGCCGGACTCGCCGGTGTCCTCGTCTTCGGCATCCGGCGTGGTATCGAGCGCGTCGTGAAGTGGATGATACCGCTGCTCGTCGTCGCGCTCATCGCGGTCGGGGTGCGTGGTATTACCCTTCCAGGTGGGATGGACGGACTGGCGTTTATTTTCACTCCCGACTGGACGTATCTCACTCGCGGAAGCACCTGGGTCGCCGCACTCGGCCAAGCGCTATTTTCGACGGGGTTAGGATGGGGGATCGCACTCACCTATGGCAGCTATCTCGGTCGATACGACGACGTCCCGCTCGGGGGCGGCCTGTTCACCGCGGTCGGGAACACGAGCATCGGTCTGCTGGCGGTATTCGCGACCTTCCCAGTCGTCTTCGCGTTCGGCCTCGAACCGAGCGCGGGCTCTAATTTGCTGTTCATTTCTCTGGCCGAAGTGTTCCCGCAGCTACCCGGTGGATGGATGTGGGCCATCGTGTTTTTCGTCTCGTTCTTCTTTGCCACGTTCACATCTGGGCTCGGCATCACCGAAGTCGGCGTGACGACGGTCTCCGAGGAGACGCGCCTCTCACGAACGGGCTCAGTGCTGGCTATCTGTGGCGCTATCTGGCTGTTCGGGCTCCCAAGCGCCTACTCCTCGTCCTTCCTCGGTCAGATGGACTTTATGTTTGGAACCTTCGGGCTCCCACTGGCGACGCTCTCGATCATCGCACTCGTCGCGTGGAAGCTCGGTCCTGAACGCGCCCGCGTCATCGAACTCAATCGGTGTGCTGGCATCTATGTCGGTCAGTGGTGGAACCCAGTCGTCAAGTATGTCATTCCCGTCGTTGTGGTGTTTATCATCGGTTACGGGGTCGTCTCGAGTATCGGCACCGAAAACCAGACGCTGATGATACTCGGTGTCGCACTCATGGCAGCGCTCGTCGTCGGGAGCACGGTCGCGATGGGTGTCGTCGAAAACGCAGCGAGGACTCCCACGTCGGAGGGGGGTGAATGAGATGGCGCTCTCGGCCGTCGCCTGGGCGACGATGCTCTTCGCGATAGTCGTGTTACCCGGCGTTGCGACCGTCGTTCTCGTTCGGTCGCTCCGCACCGAGGAGCGGAAACTCACCCTGATCAGAGAGCAGGGAAGCATCGACAGCTACTCCCCACGAGCATTGGAAGAACTCCGTGAGTGGATCCATGCGAACCCGAATGACCCGTACGCCTCCGAGGCACGGGAGCGATACAATGAGTGCGTCCAGACACTCCGTGAGAGCGACGAACCGTACTACGACTGGTCCGCCGACCAAATCGAGACACTGGAGACGATCGAAGAATGAGATCTGTTGAAGAGTTCGACGATCTACCGACGGACGCCTCATTTACCACAGTCGATACGCATACCGAAGGCGAACCGACACGCATCCTTCTTGACTGGCTGGATGAGTCGCCACTTGCGGGCGAGAGCATCCGGGCGAAACGCGAGTCGTTCGCCGACGAGTACGACTGGGTCCGCGAATTGCTGATGCGAGAGCCACGGGGTCATGACGACATGTTCGGCGCAGTCGTGTTCGAACCGCACGAAGAGGACGCTGATCTCGGCGTGTTCTTCATGGACAGCGAGGGGTATCTGGATATGTGTGGGCACGGGACGATCGGCGTCGTCTCCGCGTTCCTCGACCTGGGATACCTGTCTCCCGAACCCCTCATCCGAGTGGAGACGCCGGCGGGCATCGTCGAAGCGAGACCGGAGTATTCCGAAGGCGGTGTCGAACGAGTCACGATACAGAACGTCGAGTCGTTCGTCTACGGAACGACGACCGTCCCTGTCTCGTTTCTGGACTCGCCGCTTCGCGTGGACGTCGTCTACGCTGGGAACTTCTTCGCACTGGTCGATAGCGACCAACTCGGTGTCGGGATCGACACCACTCGGACAGACGATTTCATCGACTGGGGCCTCGAGATTCGGGACGCCGTCAACGACAAACTCGATATCGTTCATCCATTTACCGGTGACCCCGGTACGGTGTCTATCACTGAAATCTACGAATCCGCCAATGATGCCGACCGCAGTATTGTCGTCTTTGGTGACGGGCAGGTAGACCGCTCGCCGTGTGGGACCGGTACGTGTGCGAAGATGGCGCTCTTACACGACACCGGCAAGCTCTCGATCGATGAACCCTACATTCACGAGAGTATCATTGGAACCCAGTTCGAGGGGCGAATCACCGAGACGAAACAGCGGGACAATATAACAGTCATAACCCCGACAATAGCTGGGAGCGCCCGGATCACGGGCAAGCACACATTTGTGAAAGACGCCCGGGATCCGATAACAAGCCTCCGCGTTGCCTCGAAGGAGCGGTAGTTACTGGCTGTACTGGGTGAGGAGTTTCGCTTCCGCATTGCGGAGGTGTTCCAGAAGGGTGGTTTTGGAGATGCCCGTCTCCTCTGAACCAGTACCCGTCTTTGGTAGCGGCCGATTGGTTCGCTGGGGCACTACGGCGAGCGTAACTGTATGGTACCAGTTTCACCTACTGGATCAGAAATCCCCGCTAATTCCAAGTAGTTGGGAAACTCCCCCTATAGCAATATCTTTGGGCAACAATCTGTGAACACGTATGGACAAAAACGTGGGCGGAATTGACCGGAATGGCCGTATCGTCGTCGGTGTCGTAATAGTGATAGCGGGTATTGCCGCTCTTACCGGCTACTGGGGCGTTGGCGCTGTAATCGGCGGAATCGCTCTCGTCATCGGAGCTATCCTGCTCGTAACCGGAACCACCCAGAAATGTCCCATCAACGAGGCTGCGGGAATTGATACCACCGAGTGAAAGGTCGTCAGTGGTGTGAAATGACACGTCTCCGTGTTTATCCGGGGAGAAATCCCGCTCCCGAGAGAGCGAGCTTACGCAACACGCCAGGATCAGTCACCGGGGTATCGACCTCGACAGAAACCGACCGGGTCACTCGGAATCCGTGAATTAGCATCTCAAGCCGCCCAACCACATCACTTGTCTGCCGTCGCCGCGAGATTTAATGGGGTCAATACCCCTCCTGTCACGCTGACAGCGCCTCGTCCAGTCGCGCCTCCAGGTCACGTAGATCTTCACGCAGTTCCTCGCCCTCCTCACCATCTACCGCCTCGATTCGTTCGGCAAGGCCCTGCAATCGGGCATACTTCTCGTCCTCTTCGACCTCGGTCTTCTGGACATAGGCCTGTTCCGCAACGTCGTATACCTCCTCTTCCTCAAGATCAGTCGCAGCCAAGACGACGTCGAGCTTGTCGGAATCGACCCCGAGCACCCACTCGCGGGGAATGCCATGCTCGTTCAGGACGTCGAAGATCGTCTCGTCGTCCTTTGGCCGCCGGCGCTCGCGGGTCGTCCGCCGTACAGTACCGAACTTGCCGTGTAGTTCTTGATCCGGACCGAGACGGCTCAGAAGCGACTCTCGAGCGGTCTGTCGGAGACGGTCTGCCTCGTGTTGCACGTCCGAGAGGAGGACGTACAGATCGGTCAGCGTGCCTGTGTCGAGTGTCTCGAGATCGATGGGCTCCATCGAATCGAGCAGATCTGCCAACAGGATCGCATCGTCGTGGAGGCGCTCTGGACGAGTACGAGCGTCCGCCGGCGAGATCAGATATGGACTCCCCCCGCCCATCTCCGGCTCGGGGACGTAGGCGATTTCGTCGTCCTCAACGCTGAAATCAGCCAACAGTGTCAAGATCGCCGTGTATGGTTCGACCCCAGGCGGGAGTTCAGCCACGGCGAGTCGGTGTTTCGCTAGGCGATCACTGAGGACCTCGAACTGCTCGCGCCAGAGCGGACGCTTCTCGCCACTATCGTCGAAGCGGATCCGGAGCCGGTCGGTCGAAATTTCCCTGACTCGAAACGGCCGGTTCGAGAGCGGTGTCACCAGTTCGGTTCCCGGTTCCAGGGCCGCACATCGCTCTTGGATGGCGTTCCAAAGCTCTTCGTGACCGTTATTCATACTTCGTGATTTATCACTGCGGGATAAAGAACCGTTATTCCCTTTTCAAGCGGTGGGAAAGGACACTTCGATTGATGTCGGTCCCAGACCAACATCAACCGTAGGAATTCGACGAATTCACCGGCGAAGTCCAGTACCCACTCAAACTCCCAGTGACCGGCCTGCGGTGGATGGTTCAGTGGGTACATTTCCGCGGACCATTCATATTGCTGGGCAGTGACAGGGAGCGTATGAACGAGGTCGACTTTCTGGTCATCGGCTCCGGCTCCGGGTTAGACGTGGCAAACGCCGCCGCGAACCGGGGGCAATCAGTCGCCGTCGTTGAGAAAGGCCCCCTCGGCGGGACGTGTCTCAACCGTGGCTGCATCCCTTCGAAGCGGCTGTTGTATCACGCCGACGTGCTGGAGACCGTGGAGCGCGCTGGCGAGTTCGACATCGACGTGGAGGTCAACGGCGTCGAGTTCGCCGATATCGTCCGCAAGGTCAACGAGGACGTGGAATCGGATTCGGAATCGATCCGGGACGGGCTTCGGTCCTCGTCGCGACACGACCTCTACGAAGGCGAAGGCCAGTTCGTCGACGACCGGACCATCGAAGTCGTCAGTGGCGCGGACGAGGGCGAACAGATCCGGGCCGAGACGGTACTCATCGCCGCCGGCACGCGCCCCTCGGTTCCGGACATCGACGGCATCGACGACGTGGATTTCCTGACGAGCACCGAGGCACTCCAGCTTGAGACGCCGCCGGACCACCTCGTCATCGTCGGCGGCGGCTACATCGCGGCCGAGCTCGGTCACTTCTTCGGAACCTTCGGCAGCGACGTGACCATCATCGGGCGGCGACCGAACCTTTTGCCCGAAGCCGACGAGGAGATAGCCCAGGCGTTCACCGAACGGTACGCCGACCGCTTCACCGTCCACACCGGCCACGCAGCCACCGCCGTCTCAGAGGATGACGGCACGATCACCGTCGAAGCGAAGCACTACGAGTACGGTGACGATAGCGGGGTAAAGAATGAGGTTGGCGTGACCGTCCCCGGGGACGAACTGCTCGTCGCTGCGGGGCGCAGACCCAACACGGATCTTCTGAACCTCGATACAACGGGCGTCGAGACAGACGACCGCGGCTTCGTCGACACTGACGAGTACCTGCGGACGACCGCCGACGGCGTCTGGGCGCTGGGCGATATCGTCGGGGAGTACCTGCTGAAACACAGCGCGAACCACGAGGCACAGGCCGTCGCCCGCAACCTCTTCGGCGACGGCCTCGAACCCGTGGATTACACCGCGATGCCGTTTGCCGTCTTCGCCTCCCCCGAGGTGGCGGGTGTCGGCGCGCGCGAAGAGGAACTCCGTGCCGCCGGGCGGGAGTACGCGACACGAACGTACCAGTTCGACAAGACCGCCCGCGGGAATGCGATGAATGCCGACGGCTTCCTGAAGGCGATTATCGACCTCGACGGGGAGATACTGGGCTGTCACATCATGGGGCCGGAAGCGTCGGACCTCATCCAGGAAGTCATCGTGGCGATGAAAGCCGGGTCGGGCACGGTACAGGACATCCGCGAGTCCGTCCACATCCATCCCGCACTCTCGGAAGTCGTGCAGCGGGGATTCTCGGGACAGTTCAGCCGGGGAGACAGCGGTCACTCACACTAATCCGGTCTGCTTCCGAGAGTGCCCCTTCGCACGCTCGGTACACGTCCACGGTGCCTATTTATCCGGTAGGTCCGTGTGAGACGGTGTAATGCTCGTCGTTCACGCGGAGTTCCCCATCGACCCGGCAAAGCGCGAGGAAGCACTCGAACTGGTTCGAGAGTTAGCTAAACACTCACGTGCGGAAGACGGCGTCGTCGACTATCAGGTCGCGACGGACATCGACGACCCGAACCTGTTCCGGTTCACCGAACAGTACGAGGACGAGGCGGCGTTCGGTGCCCACGCCGAAACCGACCACTTCGGGACATTCGAGGCTGCCCTGCCGGACCTGCTCGCTGGTGAGCCCGAGGTCACACGATTTGACGTTAGCGCAACGACTGACGTCGAACTGTAGTCGATAGCCTAGATAGAGATGGAACACGTGGGTACTCAGCCCAGCACACTCACGGCCCGCCCCGACCTGGTTTATAAACACTTGGTGCGAGTTCAGCGCCGCCGCACGCACCCGATCATAATATATTAGCGGGGGTACTATTACGCTACGTAATGACGAAGGCAGCCATCATCATCCTCGCAGGGACAGAGGGACACGAGAATCTCGGCCGACTCGCAAACGGCCTCGAAGCCGCAAAGGAGTTCGCGGAGAACGACGAGGACGACCTCGAACTCATCTTCGACGGGGCCGGAACGCAGTGGATTCCGGAACTCGAAGACGAGGACAGCGACTACCACGAACTGTACCAGACCGTCAAGGACGACACGGCCGTCTGTGACTACTGTTCCGGCGCGTTCGGCGTCGAAGACGCTGTCGCCGACTCCGGACTCGTCACTCTGGACGAGTACGACGGCCACCCGAGCATCCGCTCGCTCGTCGACGACGACTACGAAGTCATCACGTTCTAACCCCGACAGCAGGCCGGTCACGCTCGACCCTACTGTGGCGAAACACGACGCGGCTTTATCCAGGGCCGTGTAAGTACTTCACAAGAACCACTGCCCAGCCCGGGTTTGATCTCGGGCCGCTGTGGGCTTCCCACAGGACCAGATACCATATGATTTTGCCAGTCTCGTGGACGATTGTCGCGATAGTGACGGGTATCGTCATCGTCGCCGGGGCGACAAACGGGCTTGCTGGCTTCGGCTTCGCTGTCGTCGGGACGATGGCGCTTGCGACAATTATCGACCCAGCGACTGCCGTCGTGTTCATGATTCTCCCCATCCTCGCAGTCAACGTTTCACTGGTTCGGGACCTCTCACGGCGTGAGCTTCGCACCTGTAGCCAGCGGTTCGGACCCCTGATCGTTGCGGCGCTGGTCGGGACTGTTGTCGGGATGGCTGTACTCAACAGGCTCCCGGAAGCGCCACTCCGTGTCGGACTCGGTCTGCTGACCCTGGGGTTTGTGGCGACTGCACAGCAGCGGATGCCGCTTCCCGGATGGGTGTCGGTGGGCAGCAGTGACTTCGGGAAGACACCACTGACGATGGTCGGCATCGGTGGCGTTTCGGGGGCGCTGTTCGGCGGAACGAACGTCGGCGTCCAGCTCGTCGCGTATCTCCGGAGCTTCGACCTCTCGCACAGCCTGTTCGTCGGTGTCGTCGCGCTGGTGTTTCTGGGGCTCAGCATCACGCGGGTCGCCTTTGCCGGCGTTTTCGGGCTGTACCCCAGCGCGGCTGCCGCCGGAGCGTCCGTCCTTGCGACCGTGCCGGCCGTTGCCGGTGTCGCAGTCGGGAAGCAACTCAGGACCGCTGTCAGTGACCGTGCTCGTCGCGCCGCCGTTTTGACATTACTATCGATTATCGGTCTTAGACTGATCGCCGGTGGCCTTGGTATCGCGTAAGAGTGAGAAATTGTTGCCCCCATCTCTGACACATACCGAACGCGTGAGAGTCAGTATTACGCAGTATCCAGCCGTCTATCGGATGCTTTGTCGAAAGTAGCGTATCACCGAAACGCAGGGGATTTGCCAGGGTTGCATCTTATATTAGGCTAAAGAACGTAACCGGGCCAATGAAAAATACGTCTACGACGCTTTCTCGACGGCAGTACTTGGCGGGAGCCGGGACGGTTACGACGCTCGGCCTCGGTGGCTGTCTCGGTCTCGGTGGCAGCGATGAGATAACCGTCGCGTATATGCCGATCTTCCCGGATCTCCAGTGGTTCGTGATGGAAGAACAGGGGTATCTGGACGAGATTGACGCGACCATCGACGGTCGGGAGTTCACTGACGGACCGGCCATCGTCCAGGCCTACGGCAGCGGCGAACTGGACGTGGCGATGTTCGGCATCGTCCCGTCGATGATCGTCATCGACAGGGGGCTCCCGGCGAAGGTGACGGCGGCAAACATCAAGGAGCCGATGGCGATTATGGTCCATGACGACCTCCAGTCGCTCTGGGACGAGCACGGCAGCGATGCGTTCGCAGTCTGGGAAGAAGAGCGGGGCCAGAAGTTCCGATTCGGAACCTTCCCGCAGGGGTCCGTGCCGGATGTGCTGCTTCGGTACTGGCTCCAGCAAGAGGGCGTTGACGAGTCGACCGTTGAGATTATCGAAATCAGCGGCGCAAACGCGGTGTGGCAGGCCATCGCCAACGGCGAAGTCGACGGCTCCTCTATCATGGAACCGGTCCCGACCCGCGCCGCACAGGAAGACGTGCCCGTTCGGACGTTCAGAACTGCCGCCGAGGTGATGCCCGGCCAACCGGCCGCAGTGACACTGATGAGCGACGAAGTCCGCGACTCGGACGTTTCATCACAGTTCCTCGAACAGCACGTCCGTGCGACGGAGTTCATCCGGAACAACACCGAAGCGACGGCCGATATCGTCGAATCCGGCATCGGGATGGCCGCCGACCAGGCACAGTCGGCGCTCGAAGGCCCTCTCTCGAATTTCGTCACCGACCCGCGCGAAATCGAGAACGGGACGGAGGTCTTCTCAGAGTTCGCCAACGAGAACGGCCAGATCGATGAACGGCTCTCGCTCGACCAGATCTTCGACTACAGCGTCTACGACAACCTATGACCGGGCGACACGGAGGGCGCGACGATGGCAGTTGAAGTCGGTGACGATAGCGAGTACGCCGACGGGGTCGACTCGCCGATGTTCGATATCGACACACAGCGGGCGCTCCGCGGGAGCGCCGGTATCCTCGGGTTCCTCGTGCTCTGGTGGCTCGTGGCACTGACCCAGCCGAGCTACATCCTCCCGACGCCGGCGGCTGTCGCGGAGACGTTCGTGGCCGAGGCCGCGTCCGGCGACATGGCGGTTGCACTCCTCAGCAGTATCATCCACTGGCTTCCCGGCGCGGTCGTCGGGACCGGACTCGGTGTCGCTGCGGGGATCGCGCTCGGCTGGAGCCCGTATCTCGACGATATCTCCGCCCCCGTCGTGCGCCTCCTCCGACCGGTGCCGCCGCTTGCGCTTATTGGCTTCGCGATTGCCTGGCTGGGGATCAACCACGCCGGGGCCGCGTTCATCATCGCCATCGGCGCGTTCTGGATCAACTTCTACGGCGCCTACGGCGGTGTCGAGGGCGTCTCGGACGACCTGCTGGACGTCGCCCGGAGCCTCGGCGTCCAGGGCGACGTGGAACTCATCAGGTCGGTCGTGATTCCGGCGTCGCTCCCGGAGATCATGACCGGCATCCGGACGGGCATCGGTCGCTGCTGGATGCTCGTCGTCGCCTCCGAGATCTTCGGCGTCGCCGGCATCGGCCGCGAGATCCTGCGGGCCTCGAACAACCTCCGGGTCGACGTCGTTATCACTTACATCCTCGTGTTGAGTGCGATGTTCCTGCTCGTCGACACCGCCTTCAGGGCAGTCCAACGGAGGGCGCTCGCGTGGCGATGACCGACGAAACGACGCAACCGCGGGTCCGCGTCGACGGTATCGGCCGGCGGTACGACACGCCACAGGGCGGCGTCCAGGCGCTACAGGACGTCACGTTCGACGTCGCTGCCGGTGAGTTCGTCTGCATCGTCGGCCCCTCCGGAAGCGGGAAGACGACGCTGTTTCGCATCATCGCGGGGCTCGAACCCGCAACGGCAGGGACAGTGTATCTCGCCGGCGATCCGGTGGAGGGCCCCGGGCCGGAGCTCGGGCTCGTGTTTCAGGAGTACCACCTGTTCCCCTGGCGCACCGTCTCTGGCAACGTCGGGTTCGGGCTGGAGAAACAGGGCGTCGACAGCGAGCGGCGACAGCAGCGGGTCCGTGAGTTGCTCGAACTGGTCGGTCTGGACGGGTTCGCGGACAGCTATCCCCGCGACCTCTCCGGCGGAATGAAACAGCGGGTCGCACTCGCCCGTGCACTGGCTATGGACCCCGACCTCCTCCTGATGGACGAACCGTTCGGGGCTGTGGACGCCCAGACCAAGCGAATGCTACAGGACGAACTGCTCGAAATCTGGTCGGAGACGGAGAAGACGATCCTCTTTGTCACCCACGACGTGGAGGAAGCGGTCAAACTCGCGGACAGAGTCATCGTCATGGGGACGGAGCCAGGCCACATCCGAGAGGTCGTCAACGTCGACATGGACCGGCCGCGGTCCCGGTCCGACGCCGCGTTTGGAGACTACTACGAGCGCATCCTCGACCTCATTCAATCGTGAGCGAAGTACTGGGAACGGCAGATCATCGATAGCCAGTAGCCCACGGAGTTACCCCCACCTCACTCAACCATTAGTACCGCAGCGACACGAAGGCCTGTATGACTGACCCGTTCGTAGTCATCGGCGGCGACGCAGCCGGACTGAGCGCCGCGAGCAAGTTCATCCGCGAGGCACCGGACCGCGACGTGATCGTCTTCGAGAAGGGGAAGTGGGTGTCGTACGCCCACTGCGGGACGCCCTACTACGCGAAGGGGACTGTCGAGCGGTTGACGGACCTCCTCTCGCTGTCGCCCGAGCAGGCGGCCGAGCGGGGGATCGACCTCCGCCGGAACCACGAGGTCGTCGGCGTGGACACCGACGCAGAAACGGTCACCGTCGCTCATCACGGCGAGACGTTCAGCCAGCCATACGGCGACCTGCTGATCGCGACGGGTGCACACGCGGTGACTGGGCCGATACCGGGGGCGGAACTCGACGGCGCGTTCACGATGCACGGGCTCGATTCGGCCGCCGCGGTCCGTGCTGCTTTGTCCGAGGAGGGCGACTCCGCCGTCGACACGAGCATCGAATACGTCGATACGGCGCTCGTCGAGAAGTACACCGACTGGGAGCCCCCGGAACGAGTCGCCATCGTCGGCGGCGGCTACGTCGGCGTGGAAATGGCCGAGGCGTTCCGGGCCCACGACGTCGAGACGCACCTCTTCCAGCGGTCTGGCCACCTCTTGCCGCCGTTCGGCGAGGCGGTCGGCGAGCGCGTCGCCGACCATCTCCGGAGTCAGGGCGTGACACTGCATCTGGATACCGCCGTCGAGGAACTCGTCGGCGATGATGACGGGCGCGTCGCGTCGGTTGACCACGACGGCGGGAGGACCGACGTAGACCTCGCCCTGGTCGGTATCGGAATCAGTCCGAACACGAGCCTCGTCACGGATACGTCGGTGGAACTCGGGGCCTCCGGCGCGATAGCGGTCGACGAGTACGGGGCGACGAGCGTCGATGGCGTCTACGCCGCCGGGGACTGCGCCGAGGACAGCCACACCGTGACCGGCAACCCTGACTGGGTACCGCTGGGACTGACCGCGAACCGGGCCGGTCGCGCAATCGGCCAGACCGTCGCCGGCGATCCCTCGCTCGTCGGAAAGATCGCCGGGACAGCCGTCGTCAAAGCGTTCGATCTCGAATGCGGTCGCGTCGGCCTCCTTGACCACGAGCAGGCCAGCACCGCCGGCTTCGACCCGGTGTCGAAGACAGTCACGGCCGGCTCCCGGTCGGGGTACTACCCCGGCGGCGACGACACCGACGTGACGCTCGTCGCCGACCGAAAGAGCGGTCGCCTGCTGGGCGGCGCAATCGTCGGGGCAGACCGGGCAGCGATACGTATCGACACGCTCGCGACAGCCATCGAGGCAGACATGACCATCGACGAACTCGAACGGCTGGACCTGGCGTACGCACCGCCGTTCAGCCCCGTCTGGGACCCGGTGCTGGTCGCCGCCAAAGTGCTCAACGGACAGCTTGACTGATACGGACTGGTGTGACTGTGTCCCAAACGTAGCGGTCGTGCCATCAGTACCGATATGATGCCCGCCCATCTGACGCTGAACAGGGTCGTCGGCTATGCCTTCCGGGACGCCGGTCGTAGCTGTCTTCCTCCGTGCAGTCTCCCTCGGCTTCGGCCGCTCTGTTCGCGAGGGGCCTCAGCGAACGCCGAGGACTGCCCCGCAGCCCTTGCACCGCCAGACGTCGCGGAGCCCCGTTCCGATCCGAATCTGCGGCGGACCCTCGTCAGTCTCTTCGACCTCCATCTCGGGGACTTCCTCGTGCTCAACCTCGTCTACGGTTTCGAAAAACCTGTCACAATTCTCACAGCGTGGCATGCCTATTGGTACCACTACGCGTGTGATAAATTGCTAGTAACCCTCCACTCACCCGGTTCCGGTTCTTCAGAGCCACATGGTGACGTAATCGGGAGCGAGGAAACGGGGAGTGCGGACTGAACGGCCGGTATTACACGGCTCGGAGCGTCACAGTCGCTTCACACCACTGGCAACAGCGAGGTACAGTGGCAAGGCGAGTAAGAGAACCATGCCGATCAACCCCCAATCAGTGAGTCCGAGCGGGACCGTTCCGAAGTAGCCGTTGAGGGGGGTGTACAGCACAGCGAGCTGCAGGAGTATCGACCCACCCACTGCGAACGCGAGCCACCGATTCGACAGTGTCGGTGTCTCTCGGAGCCAGCGGATCACGTACAGCTTCTCGAATTCGAGGAACACGAACCCGGTGAATACCATCGTCATCGCGTACGGAGTGACTGCGGGTGCACCGGCAAGCGTGACCAGCAACAGTCCGAGCATTACAACTGTCGATATGACACCTGTTCCCCCGATGAGTGCGAGCATATCGCGGTCAACGATACCGCGATTCGGGTCTCTGGGCGGTCGCTGCATCACGTCACCACTTTTGGGGTCGGTCCCGAGCGCAAGTGCCGGCAGACCGTCGGTCAGTAGATTAATCCACAGCAACTGGACTGCCGGCAGGACGAGGTAGCCAAAGAGCGAGGCGATAAAGACGATGGCAACTTCGGCCACGTTGGCACTCAGCAGGTAGCCGACGAACTTCCAGACGTTGTCAAAGATCGCCCGCCCGCGCTCGATTGCCCGTTCGATTGTCGCGTAGTTATCGTCCAACAAGATAACGTCGCTGGCCTGTTTGGCCACGTCAGTCCCGCGGACGCCCATCGCGACGCCGATGTCGGCGTTCTTCAGCGCTGGTGCGTCGTTGACTCCGTCGCCTGTCATGGCGACGGTGTGACCGTTCGCCTGCAGCGCCTGCAAGATCCGGACCTTGTGTTCCGGAGACGTGCGTGCGAACACGTCGACTGTCTCGACGCGGTCGCGGAGCGCTTTTTCGGAGCATTCCTCGACGTCGCGGCCTTCCATCACGCGCTGCCCCAGGCCGAGTTCTCCGGCGATGGCCGCGGCGGTCCGGACGTTGTCGCCGGTCACCATCTTCACACCAACGCCTGCACGCTCGGTCGCCGCAACCGCGTCGGCGACCTCCTCTCGGGCCGGGTCGATCATGCCGACCAGCCCGGCGAAGACCAGGTCGTCACTGACATCGTCGGCATCGCCAGTGGTGGCGTCACGTTCTACGACAGTGGTATCTTCCGTGTATGCCACTGCGAGCACCCTGAGCGCGTCGTCAGCGAACGCGCCGACCTGCTCCCTGATCTGCTCGGCTCTGTCTGGCGTCAGGTCCGTTGGTCCGGCATCGGTGAGGACGCGAGAGCACTTCGAGAGGATTACTTCAGGCGCGCCTTTTACGTAGACCCCGTCATCGTGAACAGTACCCATCCACTTGCGCTCCGACGAGAACGGGATCTCGTCCGTTCTGGGATGCTCTTCGCGGAGGCGTTCCACATCGATTCCGCACTCGTCAGCCGCCATGACGATAGCCTGCTCCGTCGGGTCGCCCTCTTCGAGGGTCGCATCGCTACACAGTGTCCCTGCGCGGAGCACCGTAGTAACGCGATCAGACAGGGCTTCCCCGTCCATCTCGTCACTGTCGACAACAGCGTCGTTGACCCAGATCCGACTGACTGACATTCGTCCCTCGGTCAGCGTCCCGGTCTTGTCTGTGCAGATGACATCGACGGAGCCCAGCGCCTCGACTGCGGGCAAGCGCCGCACGAGAGCGTTCTCGTCAGCCATTTTCCGGACACCGAGGGCCAGCGTTAGCGTCACCACCGCTGGGAGTCCCTCGGGAACCGCGGCCACAGCGAGCGAAATAGCGGTGAGTGCCGCCTGTACCAGTTCGGTCCCCCGGATGACTAAGAGTGGAACCACGAGTCCAGCGAGCACCACCACGCCGACGCCGAGCGTCCGGCCTAACGTGTCGAGTTCCGTCTGCAGTGGTGTGTCGGTTTCCCCCGTTCCTGCGAGCTGGCGGGCGATGGCCCCAACCTCGGTATCCATCCCGGTCGCCGTGAGAACGGCAACGCCCGACCCGCGCGTGACGTTCGTGCCCTTGTACACCATCGGTTCTCGCTCCGCAAGCGGCGCGTCGGCGCCGACTGAGTCGGTTCCCTTCGAGACCGGCGTACTCTCCCCAGTGAGCGCTGCTTCGTCGATCTCCAGGGCCCGACAGTCAATCAGCCGACCGTCGGCTGGAACGACGTCGCCGCTCTCCAGTTCGATGACGTCACCCGGGACGAGTTCGGTCGCGTCGACCTCGACGGGCTGTCCGTCGCGTCGGACTGTCGCAGTTGGTGCGGTCAGTTCCCGCAAGGATTCGAGTGTTCCTTCTGCACGGTAGTCCTGAACGAAGCCGAACAGGCCGTTCCCGACGACAATCACGGCTATCAGTACTGCGTCGACAGCGTGTCCCGCCCACACGGACAGTGCCGCCGCCGCAACGAGCACCCAGATAAGGGCACTATCGAACTGGGCGACAACGATGTCGAATGGTGTTCGTTTGCTTCCCTGCGTGATTTCGTTCTCGCCATGTCTGTCGCGACGAGTTCGGGCTTCTGATGCCGATAGCCCATCAGGCTCACTGTCAAGCGCCGAAAGAACGTCGGCAGTCGGTTGTGTGTGGGCCGGTTCGGACATGGAGTGGTGATCTACCGCTATGTTGATATGAGTTCGCCTCGTCATCAAAACGGTTCTTGTTTGCGACGCCGATTTTACCGGTAGAGTGGCGTGTGGGACTCGGTCCTGACGCGTCGGCGGCGGGCATGTCACACCAGCCTTCGATCTGGTAGTTGGGAACTAAGTCCGCGAGGATAGTCGGCTCACGTCGCTATTTAGAACGTCCTCGAAGACAACAACTCGTCTAGTTCGGGTCTCACTGATGACCGGATGCTGCGAGGAACCGTATCGAGCTAGGCTTCAGTCCGCCCAGTTAGTTCATCCGGTACGAGGCGATAGAACTCGAAACTCACTTCACGGAGAGGGTGTTCGAAGATGTCAACAATAGGCATGTCAACGTGTTCGAGCCCTTCCAGCGTGTCCGTCTCGATCCCCTTCTGTTCGACATCTTCGAGCCGACCGTTCGCGACCGCGCTTTGCCATCCCGAATCCGTCTCGTCATAGGTCACGAACGTGGCCGGGCGGTCATCGAGTTCACCCTTCGACCGCTCTGCACCGACAGCCAACCGGAAGTAGAAGGTACTGGTCGGCGCGTCGTACCCGTATGAAACAGGAACTGAGTGCGGCGGAGCGTCGCCAGCAGCAAGCGAGAGGACGCCAGTCCCGCCGTTGTCCAGAAACGCGTCCCGTTCCTCGTCCGTCATCGTGACAGGGTTGTCCGCAGTCATAGTTACTGTCACGACAGGAATAGCAATAAGTGCATGGTCGCCCCTGACTGCTGCCTCGCTGGGGACACAGCGAACTGGAACACACTCAAACGCAGACAGGTATTGAAAGCCTTCCGTGCCTTCAAGATTCGTCAATACGCTGGTCCCGGGCGTTGACTGCCAGGACAGGCATATCAGCGTGTCTAATGATCCGTTCTGTCGTGCTTCCCATGAGGAACCGATTGAGTCCGGTCCGACCGGTCGTCCCCATCGCGATCATATCGATATCGTTCTCCGCAGCGTAATCGAGAATATCTGTCGCCGGGGATCCGGTTACGACCTGTGTAACGGCTTCTACTCCGGACTCGCGTGCTTGCGTTGCTATCCGTTCGGTCTCTTTCTCACCTTGCGATTCCAGTGAGTCGATCAGGTTTTTTGGCAGCGTGTATTCGGAGCCGGCTGCGATATCGCCGAGATTGACGACGTTGAGAGCGTGCACACGGGAATCGAACTGCGCCGCAATCTCGCAGGCGGGCTCGACTGCGGCCGCTGCCGATGCGCTTCCGTCCGTCGGGACGAGGATATCGTCGTAGGGAGCGGTGTCGCGACTGCGGTCGGTTGCACGGACGGTGAGAACAGGGACATCAGCCTGCCGGACGACGCTCTCTGTCACGCTCCCGGCGAGATACCGTCCGACACCTGTGCGGCCGTGCGTTCCCATTGCAATCAGGTCCACATCGTGGTCGTCGCGGTATGTGCGTATCTCGTCGGCGGGGGCTCCCTCGCGGACGGTCGTCTGTATCTCTCCAGAGACGTCGATAGCGTCCGTGATGGCGGTGATTGTTTCTTCGGCGTCGGCCGTCATGCGGTCGAGTATCTCGTCTTCGAGATCGTCGCCGCTAAACGGGCCGCCTGCCGTCCGGGTGTCTATGACAGCCAAGACGTGCAGGCTCGCGCCGAATGCGTGGGCCAGGGCCGCTCCGTGTTCAGCGGCCCGGGTCGCGTGTTCGCTGCCGTCGGTCGGGACCAGGATTGAATCGAACATTGTTGTGTTTTCGACTCGTTGCTGTCAGTAAATAAACCACAGTCACGATTCTCGCGATATTAGAACTCCGACGGCGGCACCGACCATCTCGACTGCGTCGCCAACGATCCGCATCAGTCTGCGACCCCGAGTATGAGGGGAGAGCGTAACAATCGTACAGGCATTACCAGTCTATGTTGGGAAGATACCCAATTGAAACCAAGTCGTGAGAACCGCTACTGGGTACCCCTTCGGGCCTTCAGCAGACTACTGTGGCCCACCGCCGGTTTGAGCCTCTTCCGCCTCGCCCCAGCCGCCGGCATCAACTATTCCGAACAGTTCACGCCAGTTTTCGTCGTCCTCGCTTTCGGGGAGTTGGCCCCGAAGATCATGAAAATCGGCGTCTGGAACCACCGTACGCATCAGGTCAACAACGACGCGTGCGTGGTACGCTGCGTCCGATGGCTCGGTACCCTCTATTTCGGCGACACGGTCAACGAACTCCGTCCAGTCGAACCGCTGGCCGTGGTCGTCGACCGCACCGGTCATGTACCACTTGATCTCCATCGGGAGAGAGGCAGCAAAGTCCTCGGCGTTCTCTTCCGGGATGCGCTGTCCCAGGGAGAGCAGTGTCGCACGAATCGTACGGACGGCCTCACCGGTACCGGGTAGTTCAAGCCTGTGCTGTATCTCGCCGGTGAACTCATCGAAGTCCATGCACTTGTGTTGGCAGTGTAACAGTATAGAGCCCTGTGAGACTTCTCACCTGCTGAAAATCAGCCGGCAGACCTACTACTGGCCGACGAGTAACGAGCGATTTCGGAGATGAGACAGTATCAGGACTCCCCGTGAAAACCCCGCTCTACTTTTTTTAGCTTGGGGGTGCATTCGTGATACGTAACTGGATGATCAGACGCGACCTATGACAATCGACCAATTAGAAGAGTATGGACTTGAACAGATGGACGACGAAGAGATTCGGGAATTCCTCTCCGCACACTCGACCGGGGTCCTGGGGCTTCCGACGACGGATGTCCCCTATCTGCTGCCGCTATCGTACGGCTTTGATGACGGGGCCTGCCTCTATTTCACATATCTCCTCGGCGAATCGAGTCAGAAAGCGGAGCTGACTGAGCGGGCCGGCCGCGGCCGGTTCCTCGTTTACGAGATAGACACTGCGTTTGAGTGGCAGAGCGTGATGCTTGCTGGCGATATCAGCAGTGTGCCGGAGGACGAATGGTCGGATATCACGGCGATGACTCAGAACGCCTGGCGACCCAACTCGCTCCAGACGGCCACCACCTCCGGCGGGGTCGCACTCTACGAGTTCGAGATAACGGACCTGGCCGGGATCCGGCAAACCGGATTGGCACCCGACTTTCGGGAGAACATCGAGCCGTGACTGCCGCCGGCTTGTGACGGAAAAAGACGCTCGTGCCCTTGAAGAGCAGATAGACGCCACTTACCGAATCTGGCTGCGGATCTGTAGCTGATCGTTCGTCCGGCATATGACAATAGATTATTACTGCTTGAGAATGGTAGGCGGGTTGAAATAGGTACCGAGCCTTTCCGCTAGTATGTACGACACAATCGTGGTTGCGACCGACGGTAGTGCCGATGCAAACCGCGCAGCGACACACGCGCTTGAACAGGCTGAGCAACACGATGCCGAGCTTCACGCTGTCTTTGTTGTCGATACGGATCGACACGCCGAGCCTGCCTTGAGCAGTATGGAACTGGAAACCATCGAAGTCGAAGAATGGGGGAACGACGAACTCACGGAAATCGCTGAGAGAGGTGACGGACTCGGCGTCGAGGTCACCACTCGATGCTGCCATGGGAAGCCGTATGTCGAGATCATCAGCTACGCCGACGAAGTCGACGCCGATCTGATCGTGCTCGGGTACCACGGCCACTCCCACACCGAGACCGACCAGATCGGAAGTGTGACCGACCGGGTCGTGCAGAACGCGGGACGACCGGTTCTCGTGGCTACCTAAGCTGGGTACACAGATACCCGGTCGGACGGCTGGTCACCGACAGAACCGTGCCGGGCTCGAACCTCGATCCGAATTCAGGCGCGAAAGCGACTGCTACCGAAACCGATTCCAGTGCCACCGCCCGAAACGTGACCTGAGAGATGTTCCAACCCACGGCTGATTGGATCGGACCTGGTCAAACGGTAATGTTGATCGCCGTGCTGGGTCTCTCTACGCTTGGAACCCTGGCGTTGTTTTTCGTCGCAGCAGTCAGTACATCTCGACGCCGGTCACGTCCGTACGTTCTATTGACGGTCGCTATCGGGCTGTTAGTTCTTCGGTCCGTGGTCGGCCTTGGGACCGTACTCGGTGCCGTCCCGATGGTGGCGCACCATCTCATCGAACACGGATTCGACTTCCTCATCGCGCTGCTGGTGCTGAGTGCGATCTACTCTGTTGCGCAACCGAGTGTCCCCGACTGACCCGTGTTTCGACGGTCGCACCATGAACCATTTGGTGTCGTTCAGCGTAGCATCTAGTATGTCTGAACACGCAACAGGCCTCACACGACGGTGCTTCCTGGCCGGGACTGGGACTGTGGCAGTCGTATCACTCTCGGGTTGTCTGGGAACCAGTGAGGAGATGGAACCGGTCACCATCGAGAGCGGACAGAACTGTGACCAGTGCGGGATGGTCATCGACCAGCACCCGGGTCCAGTTGGGCAAACGTACTATCAGGACAACACGCCCGAGGGTCACGACCCGCCGGCACGGTTCTGCAGTACGGTCTGTACGTACCGGCACCGATTCGCCAAAGAACAGTCCGGGTGGACTCCTGCGGCGACGTTCCTTACGGACTACAGTGCAACCGACTACGAGATTCGGACCGACGGGGGCAAGACCATCATCTCTCGGCATCTAGAGGCCGAAGCGTTCGCTTCGGCGGGGCAACTCACCGTCGTCGCGAACTCGGACGTAGAGGGGGCAATGGGGACCGCTATCGTCCCGTTCAGCGACAGCGCGGACGCCGAGTCGTTTGCCGAGGAGTACGGCGGGCAGACCTTCCCCGCGGAGGATATATCGCGGGAACTGGTTGGCGGGATGTAGGCGAGTTCCCGCGCAGTGAGAACGTCCGATACCCTGTTGTCTCGGTGGGTCGAAAACTGCAGTGAAGACTATGTCCACGGTGACCCAGCAAGTGCGTTCTCATGTCGAGGCCAAACCGGGGGTCCATTTCAATGCGCTTGCGGCGGATCTCGATATTGCAACCGGTCAGGCACAGTATCACCTGCGGAAACTGCGTCGTGCCGGCGACGTGGTTGCCGAGGAAATCCAGGGCAAAACGCACTATTACAGCCAGGAGTACAGCCCCTGGGAGCGGCGTGTGCTCGCGTTTGCCCGGCGAGAGACTGCACGGACGATACTCCTCCATCTGCTGGAGGCGGAGTCTCTGTCGGCAGACGAACTGGCCGACCGACTGGGAGTCGCCCGGAGTACCGTCTCCTGGCACGTTTCAGCGCTGGTCGAGGCAGAGATACTCGAGAAAACGTACGGCGAGCGGGGGCGTGTCATCGTGGCTCTGACCGACCCGGACGAGACACGGCGGTTGCTCGCGGCGGTCCGTCCATCGCTCACCGACCGCCTCGTCGACCGGTTCACGCGGTTGATCGACGAAGGGCTCGCGGCCGCGGCGGACGGCGAGTGAAACCTTACTGTTGGCTGTAACTATTGCAAGATATTCGCGGTGGCGAAATTCGTTACACACGGACAGCCGACGGTATCAGGCCGCATCTGTCGCAAGCATCGCCCCCACGAACGTCAGGACCCACCAGAACAGGAGCGAAAGGGCGGCCACCCACGTCGGGACGAACGCCGACCGGCCCGGAACAGCGACATACAACACCTGATCGAACACGAGACCGCGGTACGCCCCCGCCGGAGTCAGGGCGAGCGCGCCGCCGAGTGTTCTCGTTGTGATACCGGTGTCCAGCGCTGCAAACACCGCAAGGTCGCTTCCGACGGTGAGGACAAGCAGCCCGGCGAGTGCGAGCACGAGCGCTCGGCCCCGGCTGCCGGCAAGCGCTGATAACAGGAATGCGATAGTCAGCGACGAGAGCGCGTACAGGACTGTCAGCGCGATAAACCGGATGAACAGGAACGGCGAGTCGACGCCGCGATGGCTCGCAAACACCGTTGTCTCCGGTCCCACGGTCGTCGCCACGTTGATACCCAGAGCTAGCAGCGGGACGGCGATGATGACGAGCAACAGTAGCGCACGGCCCGCGTACACCCCACCGACGTACGACCACGTCGAAAGCGGGTAGGTGTCAAGGATGTCGAGTTCACCCCGGACAGCGGGATCGGCAATCGCGCGGTAGCCGACTGCGAAGGCGAGCGTCGGCACGAGTACTTCGACGGCGACGAGCGTATCGACGACGGTGGGGACGTAGCCGCCAGCCGGACCGCCCCCGGCATGGGCGAGGCCGAACAGGACAATCCCCGTGACCAACCCGAGCGCGAGATAGGTGCGTGTCCTGACTGCGCTCCGGACCTCTCGCACGAAGACCGTCCAGAACCGGTTTACGTCGGTCATGACTTTTCGGCCCCCGGAGCGGCGATAGCGGCTTTTTCTTGTTCCAGAAGTGCTGTGAACGTCTCGTGGAGCGGCCCGCCGGTCTGTTCCCGAAGAGATTCGACCGACCCGGTCCGCACGAGGCGGCCGGATTCGAGCACTGCCAGTCGGTCGGCCGTTTCCTCGACTAACGGTAGTTCGTGCGAGCAGAGAACCACGGCGCGACCGGCGTCGGCAATCGATTCAATGATGTCGAATATCAGTCGGCTCATTGCCGGATCGAGGCCGCTTGCCGGTTCGTCGAGCATCACTATCGGCGGGTCACCGGCCAGTGCCTGTGCGATTCCCAGGAGGCGTGTCATCCCTCCGGAGAGCCCTGATACGGGACGGTCTGCAACTTCTTCGAGGCCGACACGTTCCAGGAGTCGGTCCGGGTCGTCGTCGACGAGGTCCGCGTAGAACGCGGCAGTCTCCCGGACGCTAAACCCGGGCCGGAAAGTCGGCCGCTGTGGCAGGTAGCCCAGTTGGCGTTCGGCCTCAGGCCCGTCGTACGAGACGGTGCCGCTGGTGGGCCGCTCGACCCCAAGAAGCACGCGCAGGAGCGTCGTTTTCCCGGACCCGTTCGGGCCGATGAACCCGGTCACCGCGTCGGACGGCACGTCGAGTGACACCTCCGAGACGGCTGTCACATCGCCGTACTTCTTCGTGACCTCGTCCGCCGTGAGGTACGTCTCGCCAGTCATGCTGCCCCCTCAATAGATGTCTCGTTTCGAAGGCGCTCGACAGTCTCGGGATTAGCAGGGTCGGTTAGGGGGGCCCTGTCGACAATGCTTCCCCGGCGAAAGCCGGGTGTGGTTCCGCGGAGCGCCCGGAGACCCCGGACACTCGGTGCCGATCTGAGGACGACCGCAGCGTCGGTCTGGTGGAGTCGACGGTCGACGGAATCGGTGGGCGAGTATGGCTGGGCCAACACGGGGCCACCTCCCCCTGTGAGGTCGTACGCACCGCTCCAGTAGTTCCCCCTGCCTTCGTGAGTATACACGCGTAGCGGCCCCGGTCCCGAGACGGCGTGGCGGTCGTTCGCGATGAAATCGTTCTCGGTGACGATGTTCGACGGGACGACTGTCGACGCTCGCACACCGATGTCATTCCCGTAGAGTACGTTGTGCTCGTACAGGGACCGGTCGGCATTTGTCGACATCGCTTGCGTAGTGTCGACTACCACGTTGTGCGCAATATAGCTCCGGGACCCGGCTAACATGACGCCACTGCCGGAGTGGCGCACGTCGTTCCCGACGATGGCGTTTGCCACGGGGTTCGTCATGACGACGACACCGGCGTACTCCTGTCCCCGAGCGATATTGTCCGCAACGAGCGACCGGGAAGTGTACATCAGGTGGACGCCGAAGCGGTTGTTCCTGAACGTATTGTTCCGGATAGCGGTCCCGTCTGCCCGGTGGAGGTACACGCCGTCACGCCCGCCGTTGAAGACCGACTCCTGTACGACGATCGGCCCGTGCATCCCGATGACGCCCATGAACCCGTCTTGCCAGGATGCTGACCCATTGACCGTGACGTTCTCGACGACCGCATCGGGTGTCCGCCGCAGAACGACGCCGCTAGCGGGCGTCTCGACGCTGAGGTTCGCGACGTACAGTCCGGACGCGTTCCGACCGGTAACGGCAGCGTCGCTGTTGCCGTAGGCGGTCGTCACGGTTGCGTCCCAGGCGCTATCGCTGGCGTTCGTCGGATCACCGACCGTCGTGTTTCCGACGCCGACGATTTCGAACCCGGTGACGCCGACCCGGTCGTCGGTCACTGTCACGACAGTTCCGTTCCCGCCACCGTCGAGCGTCGCTCCGGGACCGCTGAGGGTGAGTGGCTTGTCTATCGTCACCTGTTCGTCGTAGGTCCCGGCCGGGACAACGACCGTCGTGTTCGGCGGTGCCGCATCGACGGCACCCTGGATCGTCGGCGCATCGGTTCCGACTTCGACCGAGACAGGTCTATTTCGACGCTGTCGTGCCGCCTGTACGGTGGCATCGGCATCGCTTCGCCGAGGGCCGACCTGTTTTCTGACCGCTGCCGCCTGTTCGAGATCGAACGAGCGGGTCTTGAGGGTCTCCCAGTCGATGATTCGTCCGCCGCATGTATCGGCGAACGCCGCGGCGTCGTCCCGGTCGGCGAACGGCACAACCGCCGGCCCGGACGGGACTCTCGTCGACCCGTCGACGACGTAGTGGGCCTGATTTGCTTCGACCCAGTCCGGCGGTGTGGCGGTCCGGAGATAGCCGTCGTCACCGCACCTGACCGGCCTGTCACTGTAGTCGGAAACGTACACCGCGAGTGGATAGCCGAACTGCTGTTCGTGCCCCGGTTCCGTGAGCGCTGTCACAGCCTGGTCGAGACCGACGTAGCCGATGACGTAGCGATACTGTGAGTAAAAGACTTCGGCGTGCGGGACGCTGATGCTCCGATTCCGAGCGATCTGCTCGTCGGCCATCGTAATCCCGCGTTGCACGGTGTTATCGAACGGTACGGGTTCCGGGCGGGCACTGGTTGTATCGACAGCAAACGACGTAGCGAAAACCAGTGTGCCGAGAACTACCGCGAGTAGGGCGAAGACTTGCACGGTCGTCAGGGCTGGTCGCATCTACCGGCACTACGAGGGACGGCGCATTACAGTGTTTGGTGTGCCTCTCGAAACTGCCGACGCATCAATACAGGTGCGGCCACACGTCAACTTCCCCGCCCACAGTGGCGCGGCGCTTGTCAGTGCCGCCACCAAGGACGCTGATGTCGTCGGCGAGTAGATCACTGAAAGCGTGTTACCAAGTGTGACACACCACTGATCCATCAACGTCGATTATGCGGTGACGATGAGTGCACCGATGCCGACGTCGGCAATAGCTTCTGACCGTCTCACAAATCAATCGTTGGAATCAGGCTAACACTCGGTGAGGGTGTCACCAACTGAACCACGCAGCAACGACCCAGTGATCGTCCTGCTCGATCAGATTGTTGTAGTGGGCTGGTGATATTACTGGACGGGCTTTGGCGTCATAGATGAGGTATTCTCGATATCTCGCCACAGTGCATGGCTCAAAGATGGTGTCCTGCTTATCTTCAAAGGACTGGAATTTCTCAACCATACTATCCCAAACGTCATCCATTAGCTCTTCTGTCTCGTTCTCTGATGTAGGGTAGATCCCGTCATCATCCGGTGTGGGGTATATGCTGTCCTCATCTTCTGCGAGGTCAGCATATAGGCGATACCAGTCAAAGATCGGATTTGTTCCGCCAGGCGCCTCGCTTTTTGTGGGACATAACTCAAGGAACGCTCCGTGTGCATTTTCGATTGCCTCTTCTCGTGTTTCGCCTGGTACAATTGCGTACAGTGTTATCTTCATTGTTTGTGTAGGTTGGTTGCTTCAGTGTTCTTCGATCGATTCGATAATCAGCCGCGCTAATTCGGTAGAGAGGGGTCTGCTGTGCCCTTCCCGGTGTGTGGCATTTCCTCGTCGCACGCTAAGGCGGCACCTGCAGATCTCTATGCTGTCCGGTAGTTCATGTGGTGCTGAGCGCTCACCACAGGCCACACATTTACTTACCAACGCTGGCTTTAGTGGCGCAGCGTCTGTCGGACCTGCTGTCGACCGTCTCTCGTGATTAACCGAACTGTCGTGTTGAGTGTGGTAGTCCTCTGTGTTGGTGTGGTCGTGTTCCGTCATCAGTGACGTACCGTCTGCTGTGTCGATTTTTGAGCCGTATATTATCCATTTCAGCCGGTTTAGCGTCGATTCGTGCTCGCTTCATAACTTTTGACTACCGTGTGAACCACGGTTGTATAATCGAGGTGGATTGACTATTATAAATGCTCGTAAAATGGTGACGCCCCTCTCCCCCTGCATCCCCCAACACTTACCCTATGTTTCCGATGGCCAGTTATCTCCTCTGCACTGAAAATACACTGCCAGAGGATATGTTCCTACCCACAAGAAAACTATTGATAAACGGATAATTTGTATCGAGGGTGTCATAGAAGAGTTCTCACACCGTGATCACGGCACTTCCCGGATTGTCTCCTCGTTCATAGTTGGTGATAGCGACGACGAGGCGAAGGCACAGAGCGAGGAAAACCTGCGCTCGTGCGTGGACGCGGCCTCGGGCGTGCGTTCGCCCGAGGCCGCAGTCCTTCACTGATTCATTGGTTCGCTCAACTCCTGTGCGGCGGTTGTACGTCTCGTCTATCGTCGATAGCTTCAGGTGAACGTCTTCGCTGTGTTCTTCGATGCGGTCTTCGACCCTGTACTCGATGTCTTTCGGGTCGTCAGTGTTTCGTGGGTTGTATGGGGCAACTGGCACGACCCCTGCGGCCAGCAGGTGGTCGTGCCAGTCGAGTGTGTCGTAGGCGCTGTCTCCAAGCATCCACACCGGCTTGGCGACGGCGAGCGCGTCACGCGTGACGCGCATCGCCGTCTCTTCTGGCGCTTGTTTGCTTTCGGTAAACTCCGCTGCGATCGGTATCTTTTGTCCGGTCGAAACGATCGTACAGCCGTAGCCGTAGTAGTACTCTTCAGCTGTGGGATCGTAGCATTTCGACGCGTCTGAATCGGCGGGCATCGCTCTCACGTCCGTTGAATCAATTGAGTACGTCAAGTCGAGCAGGCCGCGGCGGGCGGCCTGCTCGACGAGTCTATCGAACACTTCGTCAACGACGTGTTCGAGGTCGGTAAGGAAGCGATCGACCGCGTCTCTCGACGGCGGTCGATCGAAGCCACAGCCAAGCCAGACGAACGTATTCTGTAGCTCCCGTTCAACCGGACGAATGCCGTAGGTGTCGTGGTAGTAGCAATGGAGGAACCCACGCATCAGCTCTGGTGGCTCGTGCTCTCGTGTTCGCCCCGTCTCCGCCGGGGCGAACACGTCGAACTCTGCGAGAAACTCGAAGGAGAAATGCTCAAACAACGCTAACGTCTCGGTTTCCGCGACATTGAAGAACGACTCTACCGAAGGATCATCTTGCAGGGTCGCTGAACTCATACCACCTCAGCATAGACCCTGCTCTTTGGTGTGGTAGTCGTTTTATGACACCCTCAAACTACAGCGAAATGAATTCATCCCGGAAAACCCCTGTATCAGTATTCTGTTATTATGGTTATGAATGGCTCCCAGGAATTGTAACACCGTAAGATGGCAAGGGGTGGTGTTCATAATGAATAGACCCTAGGAATTGTAACACCGCAAGACGGCAGCGGCCCCGCCTAATCCCCCATTTCACTGATTGCGAGTTGAGTTAATAACAGTATGCATACGTGACTGTCTCTTGATTATTTGTAGAAAACCACTCATAATGAATAGTCCCCAAAAATTGTAACACATAAAAAAGAAGGATCTAAAACTCACAATGAATAGACCCCAGAAATCCTCACAGGACCATGTCTTACCAGACAAAATAATTTAATTAGAGTACCAACTATTGATCGGGGGGATTGTGAAGTCTATCTCAGAGAGTCGAAGTCTCTATTAAATAAATCTGATAGGTCCGGCTATTCCTTGGGGTCAAAGTCAGTAGTGAGGCGAGGGAACTGCGCTCACCTGAGCACTGACTGAACAATAATTTCGAAGTGACTCATATATCAAATCTACTAAGCAGGTAAAAAATATTACGTCAGTATACATCATGTAGACACCGCTTCGGTGCCGAAAGAATACCCAATTCTGTGGTGAGAGTCGAGGAGTTCCCCAATTGAAAAGGAGATGATTAAATATAAAATCATTTTAGTATGGGATAAAATGAAAATAGTTGTGGCCTTCTGGTAACCCTCTCGGGTGGGGCTCGCAGTTGCAGTAAAATAGGGGACAGGGAAATAGTTCAGGTTGATTCAGGTCGAATACAGCCTAAATATTAAAGGCAAAATAGTATGAACATCTGCCTGTGATAGAAGGACTGGCCCTTTAGACAACATCGAGAGTAGTACTCACTATCCTATGTTGGAATAAAATGAATAAGCCCCAGAATAGTACCGAGTGCGGATTGTCCAGAATTTATTGCGAAGTGAAGGAACTGAATGCTGAGAAAGTGCTATTTTGAGGGAGAGTTAGTGCCGATGTAGATTCTATTGAGCGCTAGTTCAATTTTTAGCAGAGAGCATATTCGGTGCTGAACCACTCCCCCTGATGGAACCCCAAGAACGGATTTCAGTACGGGTTTTGAATATAAATTGTAGAGACTTAATCAAAATATAAACAGCGGTATGCGAGACTTCACTTCGGGTATTGACTCTTTCTGAAGAACTAGATCGTAGTGAATGTAAGGTCCTGATGAGAGTCCGGTAACGCTCACAGCTACGATATCAGTATATCAAAATCGAGTAGCAACGCTCATCGACATCGCCAACGAAAAGAGGTTTGTAAAATTTACATCACAGTCAGTATATACAATCCGATCTCGATTTTACAAGTACTCGACCAGGCCGATCGCAAGAGGCTCTCTAGTCTTCGACAGAAGTCGTTGGAGACTTTTGAGTTCACCGAATGACAGGGCTTGCATTTGGACAGCCCATGCGAGGTTGCGATATTAGGTAATCGGTGATTGAAAGATCGGATCAAGCCAACAAACGCAGTCCCTCATGTAATTGCTGTCGTCGGTGAGATGGAGTCCTCAACTGTGCCTCTGCTGATTTGAACGGGAGTCGCTGACATCCGGTGAGCATTATGTAGACTTCAGGTTCACTGTACTTATTCTCAAGAACTGCTGCAGTAACGAGGAAAACAACGATTTTGTTGTACTTGTCTATCCTGATACAGCCGGAGAATATCCCCATCACGGTGCGGAGAATGTGGTGCTACAAATCCCGATATCTACTACTGTCATCGATGACCTGTGTTGTAGCGTATCTCCATCTAAATTCGAATACCATACTTATATTTCGTCTTTATAGTTGTGTTCTGGCTAAATTATTCGCTCTTAGCCAGTTTTATTGTGTAGATTGGGAGAAAATGGGAATGTATGGCTTCATATTAACATCGTATCTTTAATATATGTGTGTGTGTTCCGGAATACTGCGCGACGTGATAGAAATATAACTCATCTGTCAATCTGAGCCGAGCGCCTGTGGTTGATGCTTGTGCTAAGGATATCTAAGTACCGTTTCAGTTTAGCCGAGATCTGCACACCAACGAAAATCTACGGAACCAGACTGACATGCAATACCGGTTTCACGGGTCCTAGAGTTCCTGGAGACACGCAAAGCAGGTGGAATCTATATCAGGTAAAATTAAATTCCGACATCGAGCCGTTTTGTTCACCTTTTCTATGCAGGTGCTGGGCAATGGTGATGTCTTGTGCTCCCAATCCAATCGGCACGAAAATGATTTGATCTTCCGAATCAAGCGACTGGTCGTACTCGCTGTTGAGTACTTCACCGATTGTGGCATTCAAATCAGTACGCGTTAGTTCTCCGCGCTCCGCTAAATTGGCTAACGCCCCTCGTTCGAGGCATTGTTCGATATGGTCGACAACGAGATGATCTGAGCGCAGAATCGTTTCTTCTGGTAACTCCCGGTAGGACCCAAGCGCAATGATGAATTCGTCGTCTTCGAGCCAGTTTTCATTCAACACTGGTGTCTTGGAATTCGTGACCGTAATAATTACGTCACTGTCAACAGCCTGTTCGGGTGATTCCTCGACAACAATGTCCGCATCGGTTTCTGTATCGAGCTCGCTCGAAAGTGACAGTGCGCGGTCCGCATCGGTGTCGAATAGTCTGAACGTTTCGACGTCGGTGAGTTGATCGATTACCAGGACCTGGAATTTTGCCTGAAAGCCTGCTCCGAAAATACCAATCGACTCAGGGCTTTCCTGATAGAGGTGTTTTAATCCGATAACAGACTGCATCGCTGTCCGGACACCGGTGAGATACATACCCTCCATGACAGCGGTGAACTCACCGTTGTCCAGGTCGAAGAGAAGAATTTGGGAACTGATCGGCTGGTCGGTATCGGCATCCCATGTCGCAACAGCCCATTTCATTCCAGCAACGCCCAACCAGTCCACGTACGCGGGCATGTCGATAGAGAATGCGTCCCGATCAGGCCACTCACCGTCATCACCGAGATGCATAGTCAGTTTCGAAGGGTTCAGCACTCGTCCCTGAGCGGTCTCGGTGTAGGTTTTCTCCATCACATCTAACACGGCAGTCAAGTCGAGTTGTGATTCGATATCGCGTTTTGAGTATAGTTTTGTAGCCATCGTTTATTTGAATCTTCTATATTTTCCAGGGTGGTTTGAACTCACAGCACCAGCGTGTCCAATATGAGTCCAGCAGTACCGATATTTGATTTTGCTATCTGTAACGTGCCGATAACTTCTGTCTCGTAGTAGCTCTTCTGTCGCGTCCGAATTCTTCGACTCGTGGGCGTGTAATCGACGAGCCGACGCTCAGGGATCTGTATGATAGACTGCCTTCTTATGAGTGTAGAATTCGTAGGCTTTCTGTCCCATTTCCTTCTGTGTCTCAGATGAAGAGGCTTTCATTCCACCGAACGGGATCTGTATCTGCGAACCCGTCGTCGTGCCGTTGACCTTCACGACGCCCGCTTCAATTTCGTTGGTGAATCTACGCGCCGAGGCCATATCGGCGGTGAAGATGCTAGACGAGAGTCCGTACTTGACGTCGTTCGCGACTTCGATTGCCTCGTCGAAGTCGGAGACCTCGATGATCGAAAGTACCGGACCGAACACCTCCTCCTGAGCGATCCGCATATCACTGGTGACATCAGTGAACACTGTCGGCTCGATGTAATAGCCAGCGTCCAGTCCATCTGGCCGACTGCCACCAGTCAGCAGTGTCGCACCTTCCTCGCTTGCGATGTCGACGTAGTTGAAGTTCGTCTCGTCCTGATCTTCGGAGATGGCCGGACCCATATCGGGGTCATCCATACCCGGCCCAATCGAAAGGGATTCAGCCTTTTCGACGACAGCATCGGTGATTTCGTCGGAGACGTCTTCATGAACGATAAGACGGCTGGTCGCGGTACATGCTTGGCCAGTAAGCCCGAACGCGCCTGCGATAGCAGCGTCGGCCGCATCTTCGATATTTGCGTCCGGAAGCACAACCTGCGGGTTCTTCCCGCCCATCTCAGTCTGGATCGGAATCCCACGTTCCGCAGTACTCTTCGCGATGCGTTGGCCAGTGCCCGTGGATCCGGTAAAGGAAATGCCGTCGATACCGTCGTTCGTCGTCAGTTCGTCACCGACAGTCGAACCAGACCCAACCACGAGATTCACGACACCGTCAGGAACGCCAGCTTCCTCAATAAGCTCGATTAACTGTTTAGCGATCATCGGGGTTTGCGACGACGGTTTGAAAACCACCGTGTTCCCCGTGATGAGAGCTGATGCGAGCTTCCAAGAAGGCGTTCCGATAGGGAAATTCCACGGTGTTACGAGTGCAACGGCCCCGAGTGGTTCACGGACGGTGTAAGTGAACGTATCGGGGTCGTTAGAGGGGATCGTTTCTCCAGTGGCTGTCCGGGCGTAGCTGGCGAAAAACCGGAAAATCTCGGCCGCTCGCATCACTTCCCCACGACTCGAGGAAATGGCTTTGCCTTCCTCTTTTGTCAGCGTCTGTGCGAGCCCATCGGCGTTGTCCTCGATGCGATCTGCAATGTCATATAACAACGCTTCACGCTCGTCTGGCGTCGTTTGCCGCCACTGTTTGTTAGCCTCGTTAGCCACATTCACCGCGTCGCGGGCCTGTTCTCGGCTAGCCTGGGGAAACGTGACGAGTGGGTCATCGGGGACGGCAGGGTTTTCGACTGTCATCTCGTTACTACTGTCGCCCTCGATCCAATCGCCGTTGATGTACTGATATCGTGTGTCGGTCATAGTTTGGTAACCTCGGGGTTGGGGTGATCGACCGGGCTATCGACTCGGTGGACCACACCACTTACGAGCAGGGCACAAGCCAAAATGGCACCCAATGCATAGCCGAGGGTTACCCCGTTGTACCATTGGGATTCATCTAGCTAGTGCCTCCGTTGTAAGTGTCGTAGAAGATAGGGCATAATAAAAACACCGGTAAGCCAACTACATCGCAAGGGGACTGCATGCTCCTGCGGATTGCAGCGATTATGAAAAAGAGGGTTCCAGAACCCAACACCGAACCGGTAATACTTCGAATCTCAGGCGGAGACTTGCTGGCGTGGTGTCAAGTGCTACCGGTTCTGCGGGTTCTCTGCATGGATTATATCGCTCGGTCCCAGAATCTGAGGAAGTTTTCGCCCAAAATCCCTTCCTGCTGGGTCTCAGAGAAGCGCTCGCCAAGTTTCGCTTGGATCACCGGCCAATCGGTGTACGTTTTGAATTCGCCGATGCCCGCTGCGATGCGTCGCTGCTCGACTTTCTCACGGTCGAATCCCAGTTCGATGATGTGTTGCTTGTAATACTCCAACAGTTCACGAGGGAACTTCGCATCTGCGGGGTAGAAATCCGTCCCGATCCCGATATTCTCTACACCGACGATCGAACTCGCGTAGTCGAGATGCTCGAGGAAGATATCGAGTGTTGGCCGGTCTTCACCCGGAGCAATAAACCAAGGCAGCGTCACAATGCCTACGTACCCGTCGGCGTCGGCGAGCGCTTTCAGTTCCTTGTCCGATTTACCACGATAGTGCTGTGAAACACTCTGACAAGTAGCGTGAGTCACCGCGACCGGCTTCTCTGAGTATTCGATGGTGTCCAGCGTCGTCTGCTTCCCACAGTGAGAGACATCCACGATGCCACCTAATTCGTTGATCCGGTCCACTGCTTCGCGGCCGAACGTTGACAGTCCACCTTTAGCGGGATCGTTACAGCCAGTCCCAAGCATGTTTTGATAGTTATACGTGAGCTGGAATATTCGGACCCCCTCGTTGTACAACACGTCGATCCGATCTAGTGAACCGTCGATGGCAGCGCCGACGTTCTGAGTGTTCAAAACGATTCCAACATCACCGTTTTCTGCCACGTGGCGTGCATCTTCGGGTGAAGTTACTTTATGCAACCACTCTGCAGCGTCGAACCGCGCCTGCCACCGCGAAAGGTCCCGTCGCTGCCCGGTTCGCTCGGAAACGTGCGATTCGTGAGTCCACGGCGTGACACTGAGCAGATTTACGCCCGCAGCCTCATAGATCGCTTTCACTTCCTCCCGAAACTCCTCGTCATTCTCAAACGCCCGAACTTCGTGATCCCAGATCGCCTCCCAGCATTCATCTTTCCGCTTTCCCGAGGAGACCATCTCGCGAATGGCTTCGTTGATCTGTTCACTACCGCCGTACGACTTGATTACCTGCTCCCACGGCGCTGATGATGTATAATCGAATACCGGCTGTTGGTCCGCCATACGTAGATGTACAAAGATGCTAATTTAAATCTTGGGTAGCAGAGTCATGAGTCACTACAATCGGTGTGGGTGCGATTATGTCCGCCATAGCGTTTTCAAATGAACCGCTGACGGTATTACATAGCACAGGCGAGGATTCGTGTCGTACATAGTAGTTCCATTCGGCGGTGCAGTGACCGATGAGCACGGTTGTCTCATTCCGTTCCGCGAGAGCAACCGTTCTCTCACCAAACCCCATGATAGATGGACCACAACATATATCACTAATGAATTAAACAATTATGACGGAGCGTTAATATGGCCCAGTCAAGTGGTAGAAGCGTATTCAGTCAGTTCGTAGATGAGATTGATCCGATCCCATTCGCGTTCGGGGCACTCGTCACGTTCGTGTTCATCGGGTTGGCAGCCTTCCGGACCGAGTGGGTTTCGAGTCAAATCACGACTGCATTCAGCGTGTTCGGGGAAGGACTCGCGTGGATGTACCTGGTGGCGATGTTAGTGATGCTGATTATCTGTGTCTATCTGATGGTCAGTCCCTACGGGAAAATTAAACTCGGCGACCAAGACCCCGAGTACAGCAACTTCTCGTATCTGTCGATGTTCTTTTCCGCAGGTCTCTCAGCGGGGATCGTGTTCTTCGGTCCAGTCGAGGCCTTGACCCACTATTCAACCGTTCCACCTCTGTTCGGTGCGACAGCTGAGGCCGGAACAACCAGTGCAATGGTTCCTGCTCTCGCGTACTCAATTTTTCATTATGGCTTCTCAGCATGGGGGGGATACCTTGCAATCGGAATCCCTGTCGCATACTATGCATACAAGCAGGACGCCCCCTTCCGAACGTCAACGGTACTGATGCCATTACTCGGGCGCGAGAACCTCGACGGTGTCGTGGGGCGAACGATCGACACGCTCGCCGTCGTCGCCACGCTCGGAGGGATCGCAACGGGACTTGGATTCATCGCAACGCAGATACTGACCGGCATTACCTATCGGACCGGAATCCAGTTCGGCAACGTTGAGACAGTGTTGGCTATTACCGGGATTACGATCATCTTCACGATATCGTTGGTCGCTGGGGTGGACCGAGGGATTCGTCGGCTCTCGGATTTCAACATCATCGTGATGACAGTCCTCCTGTTGGCGACACTCATCGGCGGTATCGTTCTGAATAGTATCTCCGAACTAGCCGTGCTGAACACCGGGACCTTGGCTGTTGGGACATACATCCAGAACTTCTTTAGAATGAGCCTGTTCACTGGAGTAGGGCTTGAAGGCGGTACAGCATGGACGTCATTCTGGACCGTGTTCTACTGGTCGTGGTGGATTGCGTGGGCCCCCTTCGTTGGCTTGTTCCTGGCACGCATCTCGAAAGGACGAACCATCCGTGAGGTACTGGCCACCGCGCTGATTGCGATGACACTCGTCTCAATTATCTGGTTCACCGTGGTGGGTGGGACGTCGATGTGGTTGCAACAGGCGGGTGTTGTGGACATTCTCGGCGCGGTTTCCGAGTATGGTGATGGGGTTGCTGGCTACGCCTTGTTTGGCTCACTACCACTTGGCGCGCTGTGGCAACCGCTCTTCTTGATACTGGTCGTGACCTTCTTCGCAACCTCGGCAGATTCGTCAACGCTTGCTGTGGCGATGTTGACCACCGGTGGGAAAGAGAACCCCTCCAGCCTTAACCGGCTTTTCTGGGGTGTCTTGCAGGGACTTATCGCTTCGATCCTTGTTGTGCTTGGCGGGGCGAGTGCACTCCGCTCGTCCGTGATTATCACTGGTGCACCGTTCGCAATCGTGTGCGTTCTCTCGCTGTTCATTTTCCTGCGAGAACTCGGTTCGAACCATGGTAGTTTGATCTTCGATGGAGATCGGACGTGGCTTCGAAGCCCTGATTCCACAAATCAGTCCGAAAGTATGGTCGCGGACGACCCAACTGGCGCTGCAGACGACTGAAGACACTTCGCTCTGGTTCCTGTTACTCCTCGCCGAATTCTCGAGTCAGACTGACTCTGATAACCACGTCGTTGCCGATTCAAACTGTACGAGGACGAACTCGGTATCTGCCCACGGCAGCATACCGTACAGTAACATTTTTTTATCAGAAGGGAGACTGTGTGGCTATGGAACACATACAGACGGATGCAGCTCCGTCATTCGACGGACTTCCGATCGGACAGGCGACAAAACACGGCGACTCGATCTACCTCGCACAGTCGCCGCGGGACCCGGAAACCGAAGAACTGGTCAGTCAGGACCCTGCCGAGCAGGCCGAGCAGGTCTTCGAGAACATTGCGGCCATCCTTTCGGCCGCAGGTTCGAGCTGCGAAGATATCGTGAAAGCGACCGTCTACCTAACTGATCTGGACGACTCCGACGTCGTCAACGAGGTCTACAGGGAGTACGTCGGTGAACCGTTTCCGGCGCGCTGTGCCGTCCAGGTCGACGATTTGGCGGGCGACATGAAGGTCGAAATCGACATTGTCGCGGCGGCCTGAGCCAGTCGTCGGTCGCGGCTCCTGGGCATAAAAGGGTATTTTTGTATTCGCTGACTTCATTCGATAGCTATACTGTCTACGAGGATGGGATCGCCGCTGAGGCATGTCTCTCTGCCTGCATGGGGAGACAACTATTTCGGACGGCTGGGCACTCTCAGTTGTAAGTAATTGTAGTGATAAGGAACACTTGTTTCCCTCTATCGAACATTGGAGCCAAGTTTTATACTGTCGCTTTCCGTACCTGCGGAGTATGACCGCAGATGAACCGAGTGAGGCCGGCACGGTCGGAGCGACTGAAACGACATTTGCCATTATCGAGCACTTACGGGAAGCCGGGGGAGAGCGGGTTACAGCGCTAGCAGAGGAACTCGATATATCGAAGAGCACCGTTCATAACCACCTCAGGACACTCACACGATTAGGGTACGTCGTCAAAGACGGGAGCACCTACCACTTGGGACTGAAGTTTTTGGATTTGGGCGATGCAGCACGTGCCCGGCGAAACCTCTACGACGTCGCGAAACAGGAGATGGACGAACTGGTCTCGACCATCGACGAGCATGGACATGTCATGGTCGAAGAGATGGACCGGGGAGTGTATATTTACCAGTCGAAAACTGAACGAGCTGTGCAGACTGACTCCCATATTGGGACGACGGTCGATCTGCATGCCACCGCTGTCGGAAAGTCTTACCTGGCACACTTGCCCGAAGACCGACAGCAGGAACTCCTCAACCAACTTGAGTTTACACAACGCACAGAGTCGACGCATACTGACCGAGAAGCGTTACAGTCAGAACTCGCGGATATCCGTCAACAGGGGTATGCACTCAACGATCAGGAAGCGTTCGCTGGAATGCGGGCTGTCGGCGCACCCGTCCTCGGACCGAACGATCAGGTGTTGGCAGCAATAAGTATCTCTGGACCGACAACCAGAATGAGTGGTGACCGCTACCGGAGCGAATTACCCGAGATGGTCCAGGAGACTGCTCGAATCATCGGTATTAGAGCGACTTACTCATAACTAAGCGAACAGCTGTTTTCCATCATACCAAAACATCTGTTGTCGGTCTAAAACTCTCTAAGAATAACACTAGTACATCTATTATACCAATCTCCCGTTCTCGGCTGGGAAACTGGGCATGCAGATTCTTGTCTGTCGTCTTCCGCTGATAACATTACAGACCAGTGGAATACCGTTCCTGTGATTGATTAACCTATTTTTGTAACCTCGATGAATCGATAACAGACGTACGGCTGTTATCATTCAGTGTATTACTTGAATTTCTATCACTCTCTGCTCTTGCACTGTCCCGGACCGACTACCATCTGTAACGATATGAACCGGATGTTCACTATCGGTATAATCTAAAATTGCAAGCAGCTCCTGTTGATACCGCTGATCTATGCTGCCTGAATGACTAACGCCGGTATTACTTCCTATTTACTCCACTGTAGATCCAGAGAGTACAATCAGTCAGTTCGACTTCGTGGATGATGGAGAACCCGCTGAAACTTCGCAGCCCCCGATAGACACTGCGTGAATCTGTCGACGGCTCAATGGCCGCTGCCGCCATCTCAGAGAGCCTGATTGCCCTCACCTGCAAGTTCCACTGAGCCGGTCAATTTTCTCACCTCGATTGCTCACGTTGACTGGGCTGGACCCGTGCGTAAGCGCAGCAACGGGTCGGATGCGGATACTCGACCAGCGGTGTGGCTTTCGAGCCTGGTAAAACCGTATCGGCGACCCATTCCAATCACCTATTTTCCTGGATCTCTTTAGGTGAATAGATATCTTGCCGCGCATCTTCGAAATTAACGCGTGAGGTGATCATTCCAGCCTGTTCGAGCTGTCTTATCGCGGAGCGGACCGTTCGGCGAACAAGAAACGTTTCGTTTGCGAGTTGCTTCTGTGTGAGTCTGCCCTCATTCTCGAGTGTTTTAAACACGAGTTTTGCACTCGGTGAAAGATCATACATCGCTACGTGCTGATGGTCGCGTGTGCCGGATTGCTGTGACATCGCCTGAAACAGGCCTGTACAACTACTTTATTTCACCGGTACTCAGCTATGCTCTGTCTCGATTCGAACACTGAGGCAGGAACGTGTATTGAGGACAGACAGCCTACTGCTGATTTGAGCGGACCGAGCAACCATGTCAATCGCTCATCAGCCAAGGTGGGCGACGCTTACTGAGTGGAATGCTGGATAACGTTCCTACTATACACATCTCCTCTTTTGCAGAAAAATCGTTTTCTATCCCACGGTGGAATCGCCAGGAAACAGGACCGGGAAGCGTCGACGACAGCACTGTTAGACGACGATAGTGCCACGGTCTCCACGTCTGACCTCGTGAAGAGTATACACGAGTTCTTTTTTACGAGATCTGGATGACCCGCTCCATTCTGCAGTAGCGGTAAGAATAGTTCATCGGGGATCAGTCCCACCACTGGCAGAAATGACGAGCAACGCCTACCAGTGGCGAATCCAGCAGTCATGCAACGTACTGTTCGACCGCGACGCGGGCCGTGCCGGCTACTCGTCCTGTCCGACCTGTGGCCTCCCTGGTCGTGACGGGACATATCACCCGGATCGAGGTGCACAACTTTTTTGTATCATCTCATCTCACAACGGGGTACATGCAACAGGAACAGTACAATTGCACCACGTGTGGGAAAGCGCTCAGTTACCAGACGACAAAACATACTGGGTGTCCCGAGTGCGGGTATTTGCCCGTCCACAGCGCAGATTAAGTAGCTGGATCATCCCTACTGGTCGGGCTGTTTCGATAACTCACATACCGTCCGTTCATCACCAATAGCACGTCAAACGACTCGCTGAATCGCGCAGCAACATCGGTGTCACCGACCCAGTCGGTACAACGCCAGCAGTACGGCAACCGCTTCAATCGTACTCCCGACAGACTGAAACTGCCACGCCCAGTGACTGTCGCCCAGCCCCGGACGACAATCATCTGGGGAAATACCCTATTCTAATCCGAAGCCCGCGTCATCACGAGAGCCCTCAAACGGCGGTGCCAGTACGCCACTACTGTATTCGAATATGTCGTCCCAGATTTCTCGTTCGATTTCGACGCCTTCGTTGACCATCTTTCCAACCCGTTCCTGCACGTCTTCAGGCCGGAAGACCGTCGTGAACTCATCCGCCTCGTCTGCGATAAACTGTTCGACGATCCCCTTCACCTCGTTCGGATACCGGGGGTGGAGCGGGTCGATACACACAATCAGGAAACCGGACTCATCTGTAGGGAGCGGACGGTCGGACGGTTCCATCGACCGTCGCATCAGCCGGTCCAGAAGCCGGGTTTCCGCGTTCGAGTACCGGTTCTCCTCCTCCCGGTCGAAAAACGCCTGCATCAGTGGGTAGTTCCGGTACTGATGCAGCCCACGCTCGATAGCGTCCATGATTTTGACGTATCCCACCGACGGGTCGTCGAACGTGCGTTCCGCGATCAGCGGTTGAGGCTCATCAGGCGTTCCAACGATGGTCCCAGCCCCATTCTCCGTATCCGTGTAGAGAACAATCGGGACGTACCCGCGCTCAGCCGCACGGTAGGCAGTGTGGCCGATCAAGGGTAAACTTTCATCGTCCGAGGCAATAGACGTATACGTGATTCCGATCCCGTGCTGTTGTGCCTGTGAACAACTGAGATCCAATGCCGGGCCGGCCGAGACGCAACTCGGCTGTTCACTGCTGTCCACAGTCGTAACCATCGACGCCCGATTGGACAGCGAGAGGTCGGACCGATCCCATTTCGACAAATCACCTAAGAGGTGATGGAGCGTCGTGATCCCTGAGCCACGATACGCTTCCGTCCACCAGATAGCGTCGGCGTTCGTCTGTGCAGTGCCATCAGGGAACCCGGCAGCAGAGAAACACCGCCCAGCGAGCTGTGGGACTTCTCGGATACTCAGCAGCATTAGTTATCCCTCCAGTGTTCGGCCCGTTCGGGTTGTGACGGGTAGGCCCAGTACGAATTCTGCCCATCGTGCAATTCATCGCGTAGCGGGGCACCTTGGAAGAACGTTCCCCGCACCCAACCGATGGACTTCGGATGCGCCTTCTGAATCCCCCAGATCGCTTTGAGACAGGAGATGTAAGTCAAGGGCACAAACTCTTCGTCCAGAGGGTTGCCTCGAATCTCCCCGTAAGGAAGGTTATGGACGGTTTGGATCCGCTCGACAATCTCACGGTGCTCGGGGTTTTCGAAGAGGAACTCGGCGACCGTATCCGCTGCGGATGCGTCCTGAAGATCCGCATAGAGCTCGTGAATCTGTCGAGCGATAGCTGCTTCAATCTCGTACTCCTCGTGTTCGAAGTCCTCTCTCACACCGATACGCGGCTCCTCGTTCTCGATCGAACGGTACCAGACGTAGTGCTGAGCGCCGGGCCGGGACATGTCGATGTCGAGCGCCCACTGATAGCCTGCAGTGACGAGCGACTCCAGTTCGGCCAGCGACATTTCCGGTTTGACATCGCTCGTCTCTGCCGTCGTCAACGAATCTTCCAGTCCCTCACAGACTTCGGGGTGGACGTCAATCAGCAGCGCGTGCAGCACCTCTTGGGTTTCCGCTTCCAAATTCGTCTCGGCCCATTCACAGAGACGTGTCCAGAGCATGTCGCTGCTGGAGTTGTCCTGTAGCGTCTTGACCTGTGCTAGTATTTGCTCCAACCCACGCGCGATTTGGTCTTTCGACAGGAAGAACCGCTCAGTGTCGCTGTTGTCCTCGGAAAACCACGTTTCTGCGTTCTGGACGAGGCGTTCGAACGTCTCGATGTCGTCATCCGTCGGTTCAATGGCCTTTGCACGCGCTAATGCGACCTCCCTGGCGCGGATCCATGAATTGACGAACTGTGGGTGATTAACCATATACAGGATGATTCCGACGCCAGATGAATTCCCGGTGCCGAGGTATCGCTTGATATCGTCAGACAGTGTCGCTGCGTCAGGGTTCCGTGCCTTGGCCATTTCGTCGGCTAAGTCGTAGCCAAAGACGCGGAGCATGTATACGGACAGCATCTGCGCCATGAACGGGCGTTTTAATGGATGGTCATCGTCCATCGCTGCGAACACTTTGGTCCCGTTCAGTCCGTTCCCGTAGTACCCTGATGAGCGGGTCAGATATCCACCCTTAGAGAGAAATTCGATGTCGGGTTGGTGGCCTGCAGCCAACGAATCGACGATGTGGTCGAAGAACCGAGAGCTCCGGTTGGCTCTCGCCCAGATCAACACTTCCGGTGTTGCACGGCCCTTCCGAACGTTCGGGAGTTCCTCGAACTGGGATTCGATGAACTCCGGCGTTGCGCGCCCTTCACAGAGGAATGTCTCCATGTCCCAGGTGTCTGCGATTATCCTATCAGTGTTCTCCTCGTCACTGGATTTCCGAGACTGGACGGCGAACGAGAAGAGCCGTGAGGGAGTCTTGATGTTATAGACTGCCCGCCCGTTCCCCTCCTCGTCGATATCCACTTCGACTAGGTCGATCTGCCACTGTTCTCGCGCCATCTTGTCGACCAGAAGCCGGGCGAAACTGAGTCGCGTCTGCTTTAATGCACCTAGCCGTTCTGGTTGCATTAGGTCAGAAGGGTTGCGTAATGAACCTGTGTTGAACCGGAAATGGTTATCACTGAAGGCCATACAGAAAAATCGTGGTAACCTTACTTAAAATTGGTGATGAACAGCAATCCTGACAGGACGACAAATCATAGATTCACACTCTCACAGCGGAGAAAATCACCCAGTAATAACTACTGGCCGATCGGTCGAATAGATAACGTCCTGAGCGACGCTACCAACGAGTACTTTCGCGACACCCGAACGTTTCCGCCCACCGAGGACGATCTCACCTGCGTCGACGTCGTCCGCATACTCCACGATCTTTTGTGTGACAGTCCCGACGTCTATGGCGCGAGTGACCGGGATACCAGCCTCTTCGAGTTTTCGGGCCGCTTGAACAGCTGCATCAACGTCATCAAAGGACCGTTCGCCGCCGGTTGACTCCTCTCGTGGCGTCACATATAATACGGTGGCCTTGACCTCGTCGGCACCGGGTAACGATGCCACGTACTCCGCTTGGTGATTTGCGAGTTCTGTATCCTGGTCGACCGGTATGAGTATCTCGTACATCGCGGCTAGAACAGAGTGGACACATTGTATAAATCTATTCCCCAAATCATACTAATAATAATTTTTTCTACTGCAACGTTTGCTTATATATTACTCAAATCGCTTCCTCATCACTCCCCTCCCAGTAAAGCGGCGATGACTCTCACCAGCGTATAGTCTTAATCGAGACGCCACAGCGAAACCATACAAAATCCGCGTGAGATCCCAGTGGTAGACGGCTATTTAATTGTTGAAAAGGCCTTTCAACTGTTATTCCCGAATAGAACGAGCGAAAATTCGTTTTTTGAGAATCAATTGACCCAGTTAATACTAGAAAAGCACTTTATATTTATACTAGGTCGAAACCAAGTGAAGGATATGTAATAACTATCTACCATGGCTGGATACTTTTCCATACGAAAACGGCCAAGGCTACCTAAACGGTGCTCAACAGAGGAGATGCACAGATCAAGCAGAGCTTTGTGCTACCCAACACATACCACAAGTACCGTGCGAAAGGAACCAGATGTGGTTAAGCAGTCGCTCGGGCGCCGCCGGACTCAGCCATCTGCCAAACGGTGAACATTCCCATCACACCGAGGCCAACCGCAAGCGCAAACAGGACAGTGTAGGTCCCAGCGGTGGCGACTAGTTCTCCAGCGACAACGGGCGCGACGAACGACCCCAACCACCCCGCAACGCTTGCCAACGAAACGGCCGTCCCAGCAGCGCTCGGCTCCACAAATTCCTGGATCGACTGGTACATGAGTCCGATCTGGAGTTGAATAAACACCCCTGCCAGGACAAGCATCACCACCAGCACCGTAATCGTTGTGCTGTAAAACATGGTGACCGCCACCACGGTTGCCCCAACGAAAGAGGCGGCGAAGACTGGCCGTCGGCGCTGGGCCAACACCGTATCCGAGAGCCATCCGCCCGTGGGCCGAGCGAGAATCCCGACTGCGGGAAACAGTGCGACGAACGCCCCACTCTCTGCGAGCGAGACACTGAACCGACGAGAGATATACGTCGGCATCCACGAATTAAATACCATGTACAGCGAGTAGCCAAGGATCGTGACCACGATAACCGTCCACACGTTCCGGTTTCGTAGCACTCGCTTGAAGCCGGTCACCGATATCGGGTCCGAAGACGTCTGGAACCGTGAGACCTGCCCGACCGCGATATAAAGCGCAAACGACATCACCAGCACCGCGGTTCCAAAGACAGGAAACACTCCTGGCCAGTCAACGACCCCGACAAGGCGTGGCGCACCGAGCTGTCCAAGTGCGTACCCAGCAGGATAGCCCGAGATGATCACCGATGTAGCGGTTGCCCGCCGGTGAGCTGGGAACGTGCTTGATGCGAGATTAATACTAACCACCCACAGCACGAACATCCCGATGCCTGCGACGAGTCGCGACGCGATGAGTAGCGAGACGGACCCCGTACTCCCCGCGAACCAGTCGCCGACACTACCGACAAGGAGAACGGCCGCCGCGGCCGGGACAGTCACACGAGTCTCAACACGGTCAAGATAGAGTCCAACGGGAATACCAATCACCGTCGCAGCAACCTGTGGCATCGAAACGAGTGCAGCTGCCGTCGCCTCAGTGATGTCGAGGTCGGACATCACCAGTGAGAGGATACTGGCAGGGGCAATCAGGTATGCACCGACGAACAGCAGCAACAGCCACCCGGTTGCAATGGTTACGATTCGCCATGCGGAACCACCTGCAGAGTCACGAGTGTCGGATGGTCTAGTAGCCAATATGTACACGATTGCGGGGTTCGAAAATAATCCTATCGGTCATTACACTACTTCGCTGTAGCGCCTAATTTGATTCAACCATCACATCAGTACACCTGAGTTCAAGATACACCTTACTGCCGCAGACTGACCGTCCAGCGGAAACGGCAGTGTCGATGAAACAGAGCAGTAGTCCGTTGATGCCAGCAAAAGTCTGTCAAATATACCGTTCAGTGTCAGTTGGCACACGCCACTGGAACAAACTGAACACCGTCCGGCAGAGACACTGCTCATGACACCACTTTCACAGACCTTGTTCCGCCGAATCAGCGATGAACCAACCTAAGACGATGGACAGTCTACACTGTACCATGCCCGAGATCGGCGTCACACGGCTGGCTGTCATCTTCGCCAATCTGATCGCCGCTACCGCTGCCGGCCTCACATTGGTCGACGTACTCGACAGTAGTGTCGTTCTCGGTGGCGCTATCCTTACTGCAATCGTCGCGCTATTGGTCCAACTAACCGTACAGTACCGCGGATACAGACACGGTTGAATAGAGAGATCCCTACTCATCGTAACCAGGGTTGTGACCCGTTTTTCACAGTGTCTTTTGAGACCGGTCTAGCAACTGAACCTCGCTAGAACAACCCAGTTATCGTCTGGCTCAACAAGGGCGTTGAACTGCGTGAGTGTCATGACCGGGCGAGTTTTGCCATCATAGGGGAGATATGCACGGTATCGATGCCGTGACCCCGGCTTACTGTAAGCGGACTCCGCATCCAATTGCTGTAGCCGGTCAACCACCCGTTCACGGACTGTCCGCATGCGCTCAGCAGCGACAGAGACTATGGCCTGCGGTGGAATACCTCTTAGCCACCTATTACTACACCCACCTACGGAAAATTTCGGGAGCAATAGAGCCCGGAGCGAGGCCGATTACTGATTCTGCTTACCGCTCCGGGCTTCTAAAGGCCTTATAATCTCGGAGCTGATTTCGAGGGGGGATCCGTGCATGAATCCTGAATTCCGTGAATTTATAATGAATTGGTGTAAGAAATACCAATACCGCAAGGCTGCGAAGGTGTAATTTCTCCGATGTTGGCAACCTACGCCGAAATGAATTCATCCTGCAAATTCCCTGTATCAGCATACTGTTATTATCGTTATGAATAGACCCCAGAAATCCATATAGAACCATGTCTTAACAGACAAAATAATATGATTAGAGAGCCAATCATTAACCGAGCAGGTAGTGAGACCGATCTCAGGGAACCGAGATTATTGTTAGATGAATCTGACAGGTCCAGCTATCTCTTGGAGTCAGAGTCAGTGTTGAAACGAATGAGCTTCACTGCTTCTAATCACTGAATAGATAATAATTTCGAGATAATTACATATCAAACCTACTGGACGAGTACAAAATAGTACACCAGTATACTTCGCGCGGAACCTGTTTGAGGCCGGAGAGAAATCCCTGATGCTAGGAGTGGGTTATAAACCCACCTACGTGTTACCGATTGGCTACTTGTATCTGCACTCCTTTCAATCAAGATAGAAATGAGTGACAACCATGACCAAAACCCCCGGGCCAAGCAGACGGTCTGTCCTTACTGTGGCGTCGGCTGTACGATAGAGTACGCGGGCAACGGAAAGGCAACCGGCACGGCGGGGCCAGTGAATACAAAGGGTGAGGTCTGTCCAAAGGGTGCGGCCGCATTCGACGTGGTAGCGCACGAGGACCGACTGACGGAACCGCTCGTCCGTGAGGGCGGTCGCTTCGTCACTGCACCCTGGGAAACTGCCCTGAGTCGTGTCGCTGACGAACTCACGAGCATCATCGACCAGCACGGGCCAGACGCTGTCGAGTTCTTCGCCTCGTCGAACTGTACGAACGAGGAGAACTACGTCTTTCAGAAGATCGCGCGGATGCTCGGCACTAACAACATCGATAACTGCGCTCGCCTCTGTCATTCGTCGACAGTCGCCGCGATGAGCGAGCGCCTCGGCGCCGGTGCGATGACGAACACGCTCGATGACCTCGCCGAAACCGACTGCCTGCTCGTCACCGGGGCGAATCCGGCCGAACAGCACCCCGTCATCTTCCGGTCGTACTTCCTGCCGGCGATCCGCAACGGGGCCACGCTCATCCATATCGACCCGCGCGAGACGGACACGACCGATGCCGCCGACATCCACCTCGATGTCCGTCCCGGGTACGATATCCAACTCCTCAATTCGATGGCGAAAGTCGTTCTCGAAGAGGGACTCGTCGACGAGTCATTCATCGAAGGGCGAACGACTGGCTATACAGATCTGACAGCACATCTTGAGGACGCCGAGTTCGAATCGGGTGCCGACGCAGCCGGTGTTGCCCCGGAAACCGTCCGGGAAGCCGCCAGAGCGTACGCCGAAGCCGACAGGGCGGCGATTGTCACCGGGATGGGGATGAGCCAGCACACGTCCGGGACTGACAACGTTCACGCGCTGTTGAACCTCGCGTTGCTGACCGGGAACGTCGGTCGGCCGGGCACCGGTGTGAATCCGCTCCGTGGCCAGAACAACGTCCAGGGTGCCGGTGACGTCGGCGCGCTTCCCAATGTACTCCCCGGATACGAGCCAGTCACGGACCCGGATGCCCGCCAGCGTGTCGCCGACGAGTGGGGCGTCGAGCCGCCGAGCGAACCCGGCCTGACGGAGACGACTGCGACACACCAGTTCGGTGACGCGGTCAAGGCTGCGGTCGTGTTCGGCGAGAACCCAGCCGTCACGGAACCGAACGCCAGTACTGTCAGGGCTGGATTCGACGAGCTCGATTTCTGCGTCGTCATAGACCTCTTCGAGACAGCGACCGTCGAACACGCCGATGTCGTGCTTCCGGGGAGCAGTTGGGCGGAGAAGGCGGGGACCGTGACCAACACGGACCGGCGAGTGATGCGGATGCGACCGAACGCTGACCTGCCTGGGAACGCCCGCCGTGACCTCGATATCCTCACGGACCTCGGCCGGCGGCTGGTCGGCCAGTCGGATGCGTTCGACTACGACGGCCCGGAAGCGGTGTTCGAGGAGGTGACACGGATCAACCCACTGTACGCCGGCATGAGCTACGACGGCATCGATGACAGCTACCAGCGGTGGCCGTTCCCGGCGGACGCCGATTCCGGCACCGACGTGCTCCATACGGAGACGTTCGCTTCGGGCGAGCAAACCGCTCCGCTGCGTCCGGTCTCGCCGACGCCGCCGGCCGATGCCGTCCCCGAGGACCAACTCGTGCTCACGACGGGACGCGTCATCCAGCACTTCAACAGCGGCGCGCTCACTCGTCGGTCGGAAACGCTGATGCGAATGCGCGGAGAAGATGTCCTCGAGATCCACCCGGACGATGCTGCCGCTCGTGGTATCGACGACGGCGATACGGTCGTCGTTGAGAACGACCGCGGCAGCGTGACGGTGTCTGCGGCCGTAACGGCGGCCATCCGGCCCGGGGTCGTATTCTGCACGTTCCACTATCTGGACCCGCTCGCAAACGCCCTGACCGGCGATGCACTCGACCCCGTCGCCGAGATTCCCGAGTACAAGCATTCGGCAGTGCAAGTGCGAAAGCCAGCGGCTCCCACACAGGAGTAGGCAAGGCGTCCGGTGAAATTCCAGAGACGATTGGAAAGAGAAAACCGAACAGGTCCTGAAAATAGTGTGGAAGCGATACCGGTGGAGTCTGTGGCTACCCTAGCGACGAGTACTACGTTTCCACCGCCACCAGAATGATATTGAGCATCGCGTTGATGTCCGGACTACCCGGGTATTTTATCCGCTGTCCTCATGGGCAGTCTGGCAGTGGTGGCGTCGCAGTACGCCAACTTTGTTCGCAACCGTCGCCGCTAGGTCCTGGAACGCCTCCGCGGTCTTCCCGGTCTCCCGACAAACGATTGGCTCGCCGGTGTCGGCGCCCACACGGATTGCCGGATCCAGCGGAAGCGATCCGAGGTACGGGACATCGACTGCGTCGGCCAGTCCTCGGCCTCCGTCTTCACCGAAAATCTCGTGAGCGTCGCCACAACTGGGGCAGACGAAACCGCTCATGTTCTCGACAACACCCAAAACGTTGGTCTGGTACTCGCCGAACATCTCGACACCTCTACGGGTGTCGTCTACGGCGACAGACTGCGGTGTTGTGACGACGACAGTCCCCGTTATGGGCAAGTTCTGCAGCACCGTCAGTTGGACATCACCGGTCCCCGGCGGGAGATCGATGACGAGGTAATCCAACGTTCCCCATGAAACGTCGGCAAACAGGTCAGTGAGCGTGTTCTGTGCGACCGGGCCGCGCCAGACCACTGGGTCATCGTCCTCAATCATCAGCCCGACGCTCATGAGTTTGAGTCCGTGAGCTGTCGGCGGTTCGATTCTGTCTTCGCCGTCGACGGTCGTCACATCAGGATCGGTGTCGGCGCCGAGCATCTGGGGGACGTTCGGGCCATACACGTCGGCGTCGAACAACCCGACGTTCGCCCCGCGGTCGGCGAGGCCGGCGGCGAGGTTGACGGCGACGGTGCTTTTGCCGACACCGCCCTTACCGGAGGCGACGGCAATCACGTTTTTGACGCCAGGCAGCACTGACGATTCGGGGGCATCGAACAGCGGCACGTTCGCTGAGAGTTCGACGTCGATACCCGCGTCATCGGCAACCTCGCGGACGCGATCCGCGATAGCAGCCTCGTCCGGGGCGTGCGGTGCGCCGAGTGCGAGCTTGACGGCAGCGGTTCCGTCGTCGATGGTAACTTCGGTGACGAGGCCGGCGGTGACGATATCGGTGCCGAGCGCCGGGTCGTCGACGGCGCGGAGGCGATCACGGAAGTCGACAGCTGAGATATCTGTGGTTGTCATTGGTCGAGTAGTTACGAGGGTGTGGTTTCCGATGGCTGCTGATCGGCCTGGACGACTTCTTGTGCGTCCCAGGCGGTGAACGTCCGCGCGAGACGAGCGATTGCAGCGAAGACGCCTTCGACCGTGTCGCTACTCGCGATGGCTTCTTCGAATCGGTCGAACCAGCCCAGACGGGATAGCGTCCGGGCCTGAACCTCACGGACCGCGTCAAGATTCGCTTCGGTTCCGTCCCCGTCGAGCAACGCGGCCTCCCGCTCGCAGAGCGCGCGCATGAACTCGAAGTAGGCGGCGGCGTGGTCGGGGATGCCGTCCCCGCGCTCGGGCGAGAACTCGGCGGCGGCGTACAACTGTGCCATGTCGGCCGCCGGATCGCCCAGGAGTTCGCCGGCCTCACCGGCAGTGTGATACTGCGAGTCGGACTCGAACTCTTCGCTGGGATCGGTCGCATGGGCGGACGCAAACGGCGGGACGTAGTGGGTCCCTGGCACGACAAACAGGTTGTCGTACCCGAGGGCCAGCGAGTCGGCGTCGTGGTCGTCGCCGCGTAGATTCGCTGTCTCGATGGCAATCGGGAACACGTCTGCAACGGTCGCGAAGGCTTCTCCATGGAGTGCGGCAGCGATCGTCTCCGCTTCGCCGTCGAAAGTCGCGGCTAACAGTCCGTACAGGCGAGCACGGGCCGTCGCCATTGCCGCCGTATCGCGGTCCGCTGTGTCAGGCATTGCAGATCACCGCCGCTCCACGTCGACGAAGGCGTCGTACTGCGCGTTGCTTCCGCCGACCAGATCCGAGAGGCCGGTGTCGCCAAGTTCCTCGTCCAGCGGCTGGATGTGGTTGATCGCGAAACCGGCGTCGCGGCCCTTCGCGTACCCGGCTTCCTCGGTCATCGGCTCGTCGAACTGGTAGTCGCTGTGCCCGTCGGCCTCGACCGCCGGCCGGGTTTCACCGTCGATAGTGTCGGCCGTCGCGCCGCCGCCGGTCCGCCCCCAGCCCCACATCGCGCCAACGACGCCCGGACGGATCCCGCCAGTGACCATCGCGACCCCGTCGACGGTTTCCCGACCCGCGTCGATGACAATCTCGTCACCGTTCTCGATACTGCGTTCCTCGGCGTCCTGCGGATTGATCCACAGGGGGTTTTCGGGCCGAGTTTCGCGGAGCCACGGGCTGTTCTGCGTGCGGTGCATCCCCTGGGTCCGTGGTTTCCAGTTGATTAGCCGAAGCGGGCGCTCCCGGTCGTCGTCGCCGCTCACCGCGGCCTGGACGGTCCCGTCGTAATGCTCGACGTCGTCAACTTTCGGAAGCGGATCGAACCGATCGCCAGTGAAGGAATGTTTCCCCTTGGGGACGACCTCGCTGTAGAAGTCGACCCGTGATTCGAGCTTGTACCGCATGTGCTCGCCGTCGTAGGCGTTCGAGTCGTCGCCGCGCTCGGCATAGTCGTACCCGTGCCCGTGGTCGCCGAACGCCTCGTCATAACCCTCGGTCGGTTCCTCGAAGCGGCCGCCCCGATTCAACACCGTAACGACTTTCGCCCACTCCTCGTCAGTGACTGCCGCCTGCCAGCGGTCGAGGTCGAACTGCTCGCCGAGCCCGTTCTCGTGGCTCTCGCGGAACACCCGCAACTCGTCCTCGCTCGCGTCCGCGACCGGATCACGACCGTACGCGATGTTGGCAGCGAGCTTGAGGTAGAAGTCCTCGGCCTGTTCGAGGGGCCAGAGATCGCCGTCCGCATCAGGAACGGAGTTCTCGCCGACGCCAGGGAGGTCGAGTTCCGACCACAGCTCGATGAGCACATCCTCGAACGGACGCGCGTTGGGGACAACAGAGACCGCCGGCTGGCTGATCTTCTCGTCGGCTAGCCGCTTGTTCGGGTACGTCCCGAAGTTCTCCCACCGTTCGAGGTAGGTCGGCTCGGGCAGGATGTAGTCGGCGTACTGGCTCGTCTCCCCGATGACCGTATCCGAGGCGACGATCAGCGGGATCGTCTCCGTGTCTTTGAGGATCGCCGGGATCTCGTCGCCGCCGGCGACTGCCATGACATGGTTGTTCGAGTACGGCCGGATGAACAGCGCCTCGACGCCATACGGATACTCCTCAGCGGCGCTGCCGTAGAGCTCCTGGGTCGCCTGTGGCGGCGCGACAGGGAACCACGGGCGCTTCGCCGGGTAGCCGTCGTCCCGGTCGAACAGCGAGGTGTCCTCGTAGTTGACACCGCCGCGAAGCAGCGGAATACCCCACGGTGAGTGGCCGTCGGGGACCGAGCCGAGTTCGTACCGGCCGGACATGGTGTCGTAGCCCGCGTAGGGCGTGATCTGGCCGCCCTTCCAGTCGTAGTTCCCGATGAGGTGCTGGAGGGTAGCAATCGCCCGCGTGTTGTAGAAGCCGTTGGTGTGTTTTGCCGGGCCGCGATAGGCCATGATCGCCGCCCGCTTGCCGTGGCTAGTGAACTCGTCGGCAATTTCGGCGATCTGCTCGGCCGGCACACCGGCCATTTCGGCATACTCCTCGACGGTGTGTTCGAAGACGCGCTCGCGGTACTGGCTCCAGACGCTTCGAACCGGCGTTCCGTCGACGGTCACGTCGACGTCGAGGACGGCCGTATCGACCTCGCTTGCGGGACGTGGCTCACCCGTCGCTGCGTCGACAGCGACGAAGTCGTCAGCGGTGTCGGCGTCCTCCGGAACGAGTCCGAGGTCGCTGGCGCGTGCCTTCGGCCCCGACGGCTCGTCGACGAGGACGAGGTGCGTCGCGTCGCTCCACGTTGGCTCCTCGTCGTCGCTCGCGGCCGACTGCGAGGGGTTCTGGAGGTACGTCAGGTCGTGGCGGTCGTTCTCGATGATCCATCGGGCCATCCCGAGCGCGAGCGCCCCGTCTGCACCGGGTTCGACTGGCACCCACGTGTCGGCCTTCTCGGCGGTTTTCGACAGCCGCGGGTCCACAACGTCCATCCGCATCCCATCTTCGATAGCGTTCGTCAGCTTCGGCGCGAGCCATGTCGGTCCCTTGTTCGCGACCATGGGGTTGGTGCCCCACGCGATGAGGTACTCGCAGTTCTCGATGTCGGGGTACTGGCGCTTCTTTTTGCCAGCGTGCGAACGGACGTTACCCATCACACTCGAAACACCGCAGGTCCCGGCATGGTGGACGCTGTTTATCGACCCCAGCCCCTGGTGCCAGAGCCGGTTCCGGATGAAGTTCCGGCGGAATCCGCCGACGTCAACGATTTGGTTGGACTTCGGCCCCAGGTCGGGGTGGTCGGTGTCGATGAGGTCGTCGGCGTACTTCTCGTCGAACGCCGATTTGGACAGCTGGCCGTTCTGGACGGCCTCCCAGTCGCTCATCACCGCCTCCTGTGGGGCGTACCCCCAGAGGTCCGTGAGTCCGGGGTGGCCGAGATCGTCGTCGCCCTCGACAATATCCCGAATGGCTTGGTCCCACGAGACGGTCTCCCACTCGCCCGAGCCACGCGGACCGACCCGTTTCATCGGCTGGCGGACGCGATAACTGTCGAAGGCCGTCTGAATACCTGCCTGCCCTTTCAGGCAGATCCGCCCGCCCGAGAGCGACCAGCGGTCGGTGTCAACATCGCCACTACCCTCCACGTCGCCAATCGCCACGTCCTCTGGGTCGCTCTCATATGGCACCTGCGAGAACGGCTGCGTGTTGAGGAACGAGTACGGGTTCCCGGCGAGCTTCCGGACGAGCGAGCTGTACTCGCCGGTGCCGCTCCCGTCCGCGAGTTGCACCTTGATCGGACAGAACGTGTTACACTGCCCGCAGGTGGTGTGTATCACGTCGCTCGCGCCGTACTCGCCGTAGTCGTCCCCGACGTAGTGGTGTTCGTCGTCCGTCCAAAGCTCGTCGATGTCCACGTCGACCGCGGCGTTGCTGGCCGCCGCGATGACTCCGATACTCCCGACCGCCTTGACGAAGTCACGACGCGACACGCCCGCGCCGTCATCGCCTGAATCGTCAGTACTCATTCGTGGTCTCCTCCGGTAAGTGGCGTCAACGGCAGCGTCTCCGCTCCGAGCGTGTACAACAGCAGTCCGACACCGATCATGCCGACACTCGTCCCCCACTCGACCAGCGTCGGGAAGTACGACCCGTGAGGGAGCCCCTCCATCACCGGCATAACCTGTGCCGGAACGACGATGTTGAACCGCACCGCGATAATCCCGATGACGACACTCAGTCCGGCAAGCACCATCACCGACGGCGTGCGCCGCCAGGACTTCTTGGTCAGCAATACCATCGGGAACACCCAGCTGAATCCAATCATGAACCACCAGAACGACCACGACATCGGGCCGTACATAATGACCTGCCAGGTCTCGATCTCGTGGGGGTGGACGCTGGCAATCGCGATGAACGTCTCGATGGCGGTCAGGGCGGCGTCGACGATGATAAAGCCGATCACCAGCTGTGCAAGTCGGTCGAGCAGGTCCGGGTCGACCGACTCGCCGTCGAACAGCCGGGTCCGAAGCACGTATATCATCATCACCAGCGCAGTCCCGCTGAGCAGCGCCGAAATGACGAAGATTACCGGGAACAGCCCGCTGTTCCAGTACGGGCGGGCCTTCGAGACGGCGAACAGCACGCCGGTACCGCCGTGCACCATGAATATCGCCAGCGGGATGCCGACGATACCGGCCCGCTTGAGCCAGCGGTGGTCGAACGCCTGTGATTCCTCGCTCGTGGCCCGTCGACCGAGCGTGAGCGCCCCGTAGAACGTCTCCCGGAGCCCCGAGGTGCGGTCGGCGACCCGCGCGAGGTCGATCCGCATCGAGAAGTACAGTTCCGTGACCAGAATCGCGATATAGGCCACGTACGCGTGGACTTCCCACGAGAGCGCGGAGGTCAACTGTCGCCAGATGAACGGGAAGTACATCCGGTCCATCCGCCCGAGGTCGATCCAGACGAACAGCAACGCGACCGCCATGCTGATAATGGCCGCGAACAGCGCGTCGCGGTCGATTCGGTGCATCCCTTCGACCTCGAAGACGTTGGCCATCGTACTCACGAGGAACGCACCGGCGGAGAGGCCGACGAAGTAGATGTAGAAGGCGACCCACGCTCCCCACGGGACAACACTCGTGAGGTTGGTAGTCGCCATCCCGCCTGTGAGCCGCAGGTAGGTCGCGTACGCGCCGACGGCGACCAGGACGACGACGACCGCATACCAGGCCACGCGCAGCCGGTTGTCTTCGAATCCCGGATCGAACTCGAAGTGTGAACGCTGTGTTGCCATTGTCTTATTTGAGGTAGTAGACGTTGGGGTCGGTCCCCTCGTCTTCTTTCAGTTGAAACGCGCGTGACGAGTCGGCCATCTGCGCGACGTCGCTGTCGGGGTTCTCCAAGTCGCCCATGTTCCGGGCGTCGCCGACGCACGTCTCGACGCACGCCGGCTCCTCGCCGCGCTCCAGCCGGTGGGTACAGAAGCTGCACTTGCGGATATTACCGATCGGAGACTTCCCCTCCTCTCGTGACCCGCGGTCGACACCGTACTCGGAGCTGGTCAGTTCGCCTGCCCCATCGACTTCGTCGTCGTAGTTCTCGCCGAAATCGAAGTACCGCGCGCCGTACGGACAGGCGATGTTGCAGTACCGGCAGCCGATACACCGGTCGTAGTCGATGTTGACCACGCCGTCGTCCATCTTGTACGTCGCCGAGACCGGACACACCTGCACACAGGGCGGGTTGTCACACTGCATGCACGGCCGCGGGACGTTCGTCCGCGTGACGTTCGGGAACTCGCCGTGTTCCTCTTCCATCACGACGTTGTACGACACGCCGGGCGGCGTCCGGTTCTCGGACTTACACGCGACCGTACACGAGTCACAGCCGACGCACTTCTGGAGGTCGATCACCATCCCCCATTTTTCATCGCCCGCGCCGATGCCGCCCGCCGACTCGTCGCCCTCAATCTGTGCCGATTCGGTCGAAACCGTATCCATCGATCCGACGGCACAGCTCAGCGACTCCGCCGTCTCCGTCGTGACGGTCTGGTCGCCGGCGTCGACTGCCGGGTTCGGCGTCTCGCGATACGCCTCACCGAACTCGGCAGCAGCAGCTTCGTCGTACTTCTCCCAGTACTCGTCGCCGGAGAGTTCACCGCGTGCGACGCGCTGTGCGTCCTCGGCCATCGCGACACCGAGGTCCGTGTCCGCCTCGACGTCCGCGAGCTCCTCCCTCGGGTCGGGGCGCTCGTTCTCGACCATCGCGTCAAGGTCGGCCTTCCCGACGTTCGGAATCCCGGGAAGCGTGTCATCGTCCGTAGTACTCATCGCCACCACCCGTAGCCGGTCGTCCTGTCGACGAGCAACTGCTCCCGTCTTGGCCGGTTAGTCCTGGGGGTCATACACGTATTCCTACGCAGTCCCCCGTGGAGGAAGTGATACCAATATAGTCTGAACCGGCCCGAAACGGGCGAGATACCCCATATCGGGGATACCAATACTGTTTGGACCGGGGTCAGTCCGAGACAAACCGGGCCGCGGCTCAGTCCGAGGCATCGACCACAGGGGTTATTCGAGGAGCCCATTTACCTCCGGGTATGAATTGGTCGAGTCGAAGTGGACGAACGAGCCACGGCCGAAGCCGCAGCTGTCGGGGGCGAACGCGAACCCTATGAACTTCATTATCGCACTCTCGATCGGACTGCGGCTGCTAGGCGCCGGCTACTCGGTGCTGCTGCTCACCCGCACCCGCGACCGCCGGTTCGCCTTCCTGACGCTACTGTTTTCTTTCATGACGCTTCGGCAACTGCTCACCGTACAGACCGCGAGTACCGGGCTCGAAGAGCTTCCCGGCCTGGTCGTGAGCGCGCTCGCTTTGCTGACGGTGAACTATCTCTCCGAGTACGTCGCTGAAGAGAACGCCCTCAAGACGCAGCTTCGAGCGGTGAACGACCGCCTCCAGAGTTTTCGGAAGGCCATCGAACACGCCGGGCACGCGATCTTTCTCACCGACTCTGACGGAACTATCGAGTACGCGAACCCGGCTGTCCAGTCAGTCACTGGGTACGAGCGGGACGAAGTGATCGGGAAGAATCCCCGGCTCTGGCAGTCCGGGAAGCACGGCGACGAGTTCTACGCGGAGCTCTGGGAGCAAATCACGTCAGGATCGGTCTGGGAGGGCGAGCTGACGAACCGCCGGAAGTCAGGGGAGCTCCGCTGGATAGACGCAACGATTGCGCCGATCACCGAGGATGGGGACGCGAATCGCTACGTCGCAATCGAGCGCGACATCACCGAGCGAAAAGAGCGCGAGATACGTATCAAGGACCAGAACGAGCGCTTGACGGTTCTGAACAACACGAACGAAGTGCTCCGCGACATCAACCGGGAACTCGTCGCCGCGTCGACGCGCGACGAAATCGAGGCTGCCGTCTGTGAACAGTTCGCGTCGTCGGACCTCTTCGACGTGGGGTGGATCGGGCGTCGTGGGCTCGTCGACGGCACGGTCAACCCGCACTCGTGGGCCGGTACCGACCTCGACTCAATCGAGAGTCAGATTGAGACACTGTGTGCCGCCGATCCGGCACCGGTCGAACAGGCACTAGAGCGACAGGACCCTGTGTTTACTGACCTCGAGGACGACCAACTGCAGACAGTCGACAAAGCGCAGTGTGTCGTCGTTCCGCTCGCCTACCACGATGCGGAGTATGGCGTCCTTGGTGTAGTGACCAGCAACCCGAATGCGTTTGACTTGATCGAACAGGGTATTTTCGCGGAACTCGGTCACACGATAGCGGACGTTATCAACGCTGTCGAGAGCAAGCAGACACTCATCTCCAACAGCGTAACCGAACTGGAGTTCCGGTTGAAAGGGGTCGACGAGCCGTTGGCGAATATGGCGGCACAGCTCGACTGTACGGTCACAGTCGAGCACGTCGTCAATGACGGCGACGAGAACCAGATCCAGTACGTTACCGTCACCGGGCTAGACCCGGAAGTCGTCGTCGAATACGCGGCCGAGGCCGACTGTATCGGTACCGTACAGCACGTCTACACGTACGAGGACCGGGCGCTGTTCCGGCTGTCGGTCGACGACCAGTCGATTGTCACGACGTTAGCGCAGTACGGGGCAGGCATCGAATCGCTTTCGATTACCGGAACGACCGGGAAACTGATCGCACAAGTGGCCAGTTCGAACGATATTCGAAGCGTCGTCAACGCACTCCGGACGACCCACGACGGGCTGACATTGATTGCACAGCGAGAGCGCGAGCGGGACGTACAAACCGAAGCCGCCTTCCGAAAACAGCTAACAGCTTCGTTGACAGAGCGACAGCGCGAGGCAGCGCGAACCGCGTACTTCGCCGGATTCTTCGATTGGCCCCGCGAGCACAGTGGTGAGGAAGTCGCGTCGATGATGGACATCTCACAGACGACGTTCACCCAGCATCTACGGGCAGCGGAAAAGAAACTCTTCACCGCACTGTTCGACGGAACAGGGGCCAACTAGCGAGAGGGGGTCGCCGGACACAGGTACATTTATCCCTTGCTCTGGGGTCACACTCGTCGACGTGACTGACACCGGGAGTCGGACGGGTGATGGCGGATGTCGTCGTCAATCAGCAAGGTGTGACAGTCGCGCTCTCCCCAGCCCTTACCGGTTGGCTGATGAAAACCAACCGAAGAATCACACACCACTGTTTCCGGAGCTATTAGAACACTACGGAGGGAGGGTCTGTAGATAAGCTATGGAGCATAGGAAACGGTGGTGTGTTGCAGCCAGCTTTCACCGGTAGTTCGCGCTGGTACGTTCTGTGCTTTGACGAATTGGATGGGTTAAACGCCGGAAACGTAAGGTAGCATGTCAGCCCACTACGAGAGGTCACCAGCAGATACTAATGAGCGCAACGTGATGTCTGCCCTGGTATCATGAATGAGTTTTTGATGTCTGTCGTCTCTGAGTGACATTCACGAATACACGGGACACTATCTTACAGGATCGGAGAGCGGACAAATCGTATGCCGATGACCGGTGACTACGGAATAACGACGTCTTTCATTCGCCCCCTACAGCGGCGGCACGTGAGTTCCCGGCTTGGGGCCGTCGTTCGATAGCCACAGTTGGTACATTTGAACTCTTTCTGTTCTTTCGCCAGCGGGTCTCGCCGAGTCATATAGTGTATTTAATATCTATTGCACAATAATTCTTTTCAGATATCATATTTCCCACCCATTTTCACGCTGAATATATCGCAACCATAGTAAAAGAGAAACAAACATTGGACTTATAATATCGAACCAAACATACATTCGAAACCGGTTTGATAGGGGATTCAGATTCCGGAAACGGATTCAGAGAGACTGAACGCAATGTGTTGTACTCTCGGAAAATATAAGTAGCAGTCAATCAGTTGTTACTTTGTGATGATTGATAATGACATACCACAAGTCGACGTGGAGATACCCGAAGTAACTCAGATCGCCTTCGTCGTCAAGGACCTGGAGGACGGGATGGACCGGTTCGGCGGCCTCCTGGGCGTCAAACCCTGGGAGATCTACCGCTTCGAACCGCCGCGACTCACCGACCGGACGTATCGCGGCGATTCCCACGAGTACTCGATGGCACTCGCGCTCACAGAGGTGGCAGGGACGATGATCGAGTTGATCGAACCGTTAGAGGGTGAAAGCATCTACACCGAACATCTCGAAGAACACGGCGAGGGCCTCCATCATATTGCCTGCTTCGCCTTCGACGACCTCGAAGCAGTAATAGAGGAGTTCGAGCGTGCCGGCATGGGTGTCCCCCAGAGCGGGACATTCGGACCTGCGGACACCGACGAAGGGGTTGAGTTCTTCTATTTCGACACCGCACCAGAATTGAATGGCGTCATCTTCGAGACCGCGAGGTACCTGGATGAGCTCCCGGCACCGGATCGCACGTATCCGTAATTATCTCGCTTCATCTACGTGGACGCTGAATACTTCAAAATAAAGCTGAATCCTGCCAAGGAACGTTCACATGGGAAAAGAAATAGCGAACACATGAGCGAGACCATTCCAGTGACGGTCATTAGCGGGGATGAACAGACGACTATCGAGGTTGAACGGGGTGCCACCCTCCGAGATGCGTTACTTCAACGCGGCTTCCCGGTATACGGGACTGTCTCGCAGTACGCCAACTGTGGCGGCCGCGGTCTCTGTTCGACCTGTACTGTCGAAGTCGATCCTGCCCCGGAACCAACACACTGGCACGATGCGGCAGCGGTTCGGTTCGGCTATCCGCGACTCTCCTGCTGTATCGAGGTAGACCGCCCGCTGACAGTACGCCTACTCGAGAAACACATCTGGGGGCAGGTCCTCCCGCGGCAAATTTCTTCGGAGTAGCTCACGGGCGCCGCAAACGAGACCGGACTTGTCTCCCAGCACTCTGGTCTGCGGAATCGCTCCCGCGGGTCGTTCATCGTTGAGGTTCGCTTTCTCGCGCTACGCGATATTCACTGGTGCGTTCTGGTCGGCGTGGTCTTGCACCATGTCACACTCGTCGTTCGTACAGCGGTACCGGTGCCCCGTACTCAGTAGATTTCATCAGGACCTGCCACAAGCCGGCTGTTACATACAGAGACTGTGTTCAGCGATTGTCGAATTCAGGATTTGTGACCAAGGACAGAGTCCGTCGAATTCGGAAAGATGACGAGAGCCGTGATTTCGTCGTCGATGTCGAAAAAGTCGTGTTCGACTCCCTGTTTCACATACACCACGTCACTCTGGTCAACAGCATACTGCTCGTTGCCGACCTGAACCATCCCAGAACCGGAGATGATGAAGTACAGTTCATCCGTTTTGTGAGGTGTTTTTGGTTCAGGATTAGGATACTGTGCGAGTTCAACGCTCAACGAGTCCTCGGTAAGTACTTCAACGTAGTCGGTATCTTCCTGTTCAAGTCGTTCGATCAGGTCGGCCGTTGAGACGTGACTCATCAACTGTAACTGTCTCTATCATATCCAATGAACACTTTGATTTCGCGAGTAATAAATAGAGTACATGGGTAGCTCCACGGTCAGCAGTAAGCTACCCGCCCTTGAGGGCGTGGCATTCAGCGTGGACTCCCGTTCTAACCGCTGAGAGCGGTAGGCGAATACTCGCCGTTCACGTTCACCATCCCGCTGTTCAAGCGCACGCCTACGGGTGCGCCTCCACGCCCAGACTTTTGCTGGTCGCGGAGATACTTCAGGCCGATATTCTTCGTGGCGTTGTAATCCGCGTGAACATCGTAACCACACTTCAGACAACCGAACTCATCCTGACCGGTGTTGTGAGGTCGATTATCCTCGTGAGTAAACCCACACTTCGAGCAACGCTGACTCGTGTACGCCGGATTAATTTGCTTCACCACAATCCCCTCTGACTCGGCTTTGTACGTGACGTACTCGAACAAACGATGGAACGCCCACTTGTGAACCGCCTTGGCGTGCGGTAGGCGCTCTCGGATGCCTCTGAGTTGCTCGAACACGATGTGCGTACAGTCGTTCCCAAGAGCCTCTTCAACAAGTTCGTTCGAGATGGTGTGAAGCATCTGCTCAAAACGTCCAGTTTGCTTGCGACCGACTCGCTGGACGTTCTCGCGTGCCCAGCGAGTCCCGGTCTGTTGAAGCGAACCACGACGCTTCTCGTATTCTCGATGCCAATGGTCACCATCGAAGGGGCGCCCGGTGCCGGCGATCCCTCTGTACTGGCGCGTTGGGCCCGGTTACCGCTTCAGGGCGTTTTGATCTCTGGGCGTACTGGTACACAGACTGACTGGACTCCGGTTCAGTGGCCGGTAGCTTTGCTGGTTTGGACTCGGCGCCGGCTCGATTGCACGTGGTTTGAGAACGACTGTCCGTGTAGTTATGGGCCGTCGTCGGCCAGTCCGTTCCGGACCGCAGTACCACAGCCCCGACAGCGGTACCAATGATTCCCGAGCAGTTGAGGGCATTTCAAATGGCCGTACTATCATTATCTAATATAACTAGTCTTATTTATATTTTATTGCCCAGAATTTTCAAAACGCCGTCCACAGATGGGTGGAAGCCGACCTGCAACCCGATAGTGACGTGGCTCCGAATCCGTTCACAGCCGGCGAACCAGCGATTCGAATCGATAACAAGCAGTTCTAGCTGGACGCCAGTTCGGGCCCACAGGGGGAACGACTCATTCAATTTGTGGCTGTTTACGATCCGTTACCCCTGCTGGCCGACACAGTTCCTGAAACTACTGCGAAAACACAGAGTCGAGACCTCCGGATTTCTTGCTGTCGTTTCGAAACCCTCCAGACGACACTACATCGAGAAATGCACGTTCCTAACAGGAAACTGAGGAAATCTGACCGCATGTTAGACATATTGATTGAATATCACATAACCAATTATATATCTCTCCTAATAATTATTTATCACAGACTGCAACTAGCTGGAAAGAAATCCAGGGGCGACACATCTCTGCTGAGGACCCGACAACCTCACGCGTGTCAACTACTATTACTGTCACATCGCTACTGAAGCAGCCAGGCCAGTTATGATACGGCTTTGCGAAGGCCTTCACTGACAAACCGAGACCGGATACCGGCAGCCGTCACTGACAATGGCCTGCCCGAAGATTGGCGCTGGTTCGGCCAGTGCGGCGACGAGATAGACTGGTGGGCAACAACGCTGGTCAACCCGTCAAGACGTGGCGACCGGCCGACACCGCGGCCGTCCGCCGCTGACACCGTCGTGTTCGAGTCCGCTCACCACGACGTGATGGTCACATCTCGGAGCGGACGGGCCAGCGGGACCGACACCTGGCCGCCGGTGTAGTGGGAGACGTAGAAGCCAACGATAATCTCCAGCGAGCGAGTCGCCTCCGCACCCGTCGAGGGGTTCTCGATGGTATTGTCCAGGACAGCCACTGCGTCGGCGGCGGCGTTGGCGAAGGCGTCGCGGTAATCCTCGTCCCACGTCCAGGCGCCCTCGATTCCCGGCAGGTCGTCCTCGACGTGGGTACCGTCATCGAGCCGCCAGTACCGCCATTCCCCATCGTCGTTGTTGAGGTATAGTTTCCCCTCGCTGCCGATGAACTGGAGCGTCATCGAGGAGGCCTCTCGGGGAATGGTGCAGTCAATAGTAACGAAACTCCCGTCGTCCATCACCACGAACCCGCCGCCACCGGCGTCGTCGACGCGCTCCTTCGCTTCGAGCGAGTCGACGGCCTCGTTCTCTCCGGTCACGTACCCCGAAACCCGCTCTGCACGGGCGTCCAGCAAGTACACCAGCGTGTCCAGTAGGTGGGTGGAGTTGCGTAATAGCTCCATCCTGAACTGCGTGGCGACGGCGTGAACGTCACCGAGGAGGCCATCGTTCTGGATGCGACTCCTGAGCCGCTGGAGTTTCGTCGTGAACCGAAAAGAGTGGTTGACCAGTAGTTCTGTATCCGTCTCGTCGCAGATGACGACCATCTCCTCGGCGTCGCTGACAGACGAGGCGATGGGTTTCTCACACCAGATCAGCCCAGGGTCCGCCGCCGATTCGGCGGCGTCAACGACGTGGTCAGCATGTAGGTACGACGGCGTACAGACGGAGACGATATCGAGGTCCTCTGTCGCGAGCATCGATTCGTGGCCGACGTACCGCCGGTCGGGTGGTATCTCCCAGGCCTCCCCGAACCGTTCGAGTTTCGTCTCGTCGACATCGGCGACGGCCACCAGTTCGACGCCCTCGGTCGCGCTGTACCCCCCGGCGTGGCTTGCCCTGACCTTCTTCTGCCCGATGTCCTCCTCGTCGTGCATCCCGAGGATACCCATCCCAGCGATGCCGCCAGTCCCGATGATGCCGGCTCTGTACGTCATATCAGTCGTACGTGTGGACGCTTCCGGTGGCGTTATCCTCGATGTACTCCCAGTCGTACTCGACGCCAAGGCCCGGCCCGTCAGGCACTCCGACCGTTCCATCGTCGTCGACGGTGTCGAGCATGTCCGAGTAGTCGCCCTCGTACACCGGTGGCTGGGTGTTCGGGCAGTCGGGGTGGACCAGCGCGAGTTCGTAGTAGTTCGTGTTGCGGATCGCCGCGATGCAGTGGCGCTGTGCCGGCCCCGGTGCGTGGAACTCCACGTCCAGTCCGAACCCTTCCGCCATCTTCGCCCGTTTCATCGCACCGGTGATCCCACCGTCGTACTCCGGGTCCGCACGCAGAAAGTCGGTCGACTCGTTGGCCGCAAAGTCCGTTGCCGGCTCCAGCCCCCGGACGTGCTCGGTCTGGAGGATAGGGGTGTCGAGGGCCTGGCGGAGTTTGCGGTGTGCGTGCTGTGAGATGCCGCCGTCCCGGTACGGGTCCTCGTACCAGAAAAAGCCCTCCTCGTCGAGTGCGCGGCCGAGTTTCAGCGCGTCGGCGTAGGTCTCCAGTTCGCAGGCCGGGTCGTGCATCAGGTCCATCTCGTCGCCGACCCGCTGGCCGACGGCATGGATGGCTTCGAGTTCCCGGCCGAGGTCGCGGGACCCTTCGCTGCCGCCCCAGCCGTGGATCTTGAAGCCTCCGTACCCCATCGAGCGGCATTCTTCGGCGAAGTCAGCGAAGGCCTCAGGCGTGTCGAGCCCGCCGTTTTCGTCCCCGTGATACGTGGAGGCGTAGGCTGGGAACCGCGTCCGGTAGGTGCCGAGCAGTTCGTGAATGGGGGCGTCGTACTTCTTACCGGCGTAATCCCACAGCGCGATGTCGATGGGGCCGATACCCATCCGGTCGTACTTCCGCAGCGCCCGTTTCACCTCGCTCCAGTGGCGCTCCCGCTTGAGCGGGTTCTTCCCGACGAGGTAGTCGGCGAAGGTGTTGATCTGGGCGGCGCCCGGTGAGTTGCCGCCGACGTACTCTCCAGTGATTCCCTCGTCAGTGTGGATCGTGATGCCGAACAGTTTCCGCTCTGTTACCGAGCCCGGTTCGTACACCAGGTTGAAGCCGTGTTGGTCCGTCCCGACGTCCTCGATCGGGTAAGCGAACTCGACGGACTCGATGCTGGTTATCTCTGGCGCCATACGGGAGTATGGAACGCCACGGGAGATAAACGTGGGGCTTACCCGAGGTTTCATTTCACCGCGGTGAGTAGTCCGGCGCGGGATGGTCAGACACATACAAGACGATGTCCGCGGCGGACTCGGCACTCTGGAGTGACGATGCGCTTCGTCGATACCCACACCCACACCTGGGGACCGAACACCGCGGAACTGCCCTGGCCCGAAACAGTCCTCCCACCGGGCTGGGAGGGGGCCTACACCGCCCACGACCTCGTTGAGGACATGGACGCCGCTGGCGTCGAGGAAGCGGTGATGGTGACGACACCGATGTACGGCCGCGGCGTCCGGGCAAACGAGTACACGATGCGGTCAATCGAAGCGTACCCGGAGCGCCTGTGGGGGGTCGGCCTGATGGACTTCTACGGCGACCCCGACGAAGTACGGGCAGCACTCCGCCGGGTCGTCGGCCACGACCGGATGCTCGGCGTCCGAATGCACGCCTGTCTCGAATACGAGGAACACTCGACGGAACTGAATCGGACCGCCGACTGGATCCTCGACGACGAACTGGCACCGGTCTGGGCCGAGGCCGCCGAACAGGATACAGCCGTGTTCGTCTTCCCGAAAGCCCAACAGCTCTCGATGATCACGACACTCGCCGAGCGCTACCCGGACGTACAGCTGGTCGTCGATCACATGGCCTACCCGGACGAAACGACGGCCCCTGACGCGGCTCCCTGGACGGATTTCGAGAGGCTGGCCGACCACGACAACGTTGCGGTCAAGGTCAGCTCACTTCCCCGCTCCAGCGAGAACGGGTGGCCCTACGAGGACCTGTGGGGGTACGTCCGTAACCTCGCGGACTGGTTCGGCACCGACCGTCTGCTGCTCGGGTCCGACTACCCGTGGATGGACGACTGGGCGGGATACGAGGACTGCCTCTCGTGGGTCGAGGCAGTGCCGTTCCTCTCAGCGCGCGATTACTCGTATCTGGCCCATCGGACGTTCGAGCGGATTCACGAGGTGTAATCGTGGCCACTACCGAGCACATCGGGACGGTAGGGCCGAGACAGTGGAGTTCGCCTATTCGGTCCCAGATGGGACATCTCTCCTGACGGGCAGCCCGCTCGTGTGCATCCGGTAGGCGAACATCAGCGTAACCTCATAGGCGTCACGGATTTTGCCCGTCTGATCGGCCTAGTTGACCGTACGTCGAACTCAAGCAAACGAAGGTCCCGACGCTGGTCTCACCGCTCTGAGACGCCTTTTTGAACAGGTCTGTGTGGATATTACGCGAATGAGTACGTGAGGATGAACGTATCGGGTGGACATCTGTTCCGCACAGCTGAACTGACCGACGTCAAGAGAGAACGCAAGACTGCAAAATCGTAACAGGCGTACTTTTGTTATACGGATCGGATATCGCGCCAATGAGATGTGTTACCATGTGTGTTCAGTAGAGCGGAACGTTACTGCGCGTGTAGCGAACGATGGTCCGGGGGCTCACGAGTATACCAGGTTGATTTCAACGACGTTGACGGCCGACTGGAGCATTTCGGGGATCTCCTCGTGGAAAAGATCGCCTTTGATGCGGCTCGTCGGCCCGGAGACGCTGAGCGCCGCCACGGGGTCTCCGTCTTCCGAGGTGACCGGGGCGGCCACGCAGCGTAGGCCCGGGAGACGTTCCTCGCGGTCGTACGCGTGCCCTCGCTCCCGAATGTCGGCGAGTTCCGCTTTCAGCTCTGCCCGGTCCGTGATGGTGTTCTCCGTTCGAGCGGGGAGACCGTGCGTGTCGATAATCTCGTCGACACGTCCTTCGGGAAGCATCGCGAGGATCGTCTTCCCGAGCGCGGTGCAGTGAAGGTTCACCCGCTTGCCCGCGTACGTGTCGACCGAGACGGCCTCCGATCCCTCGGCGCGGGTGATGTAGACCCCCTCGCCGTGTTCTTCGACAGCTGCGTTGGCCATCTCACCCGTCTTTTCGGCCAGCGACGCGACCTCCGGCCGGGCCTTCTCGTAGATGTCCATCCGGTTTCGCTTGTACTCCCCCAGTTCGAGGAACCGTAGTCCGACGTGGTAGGCGCTGCCTTCGTTCGTGATATACCCCTCGTCTTCCAGCGTTTGTAAGTGGTTGTGGACAGTGCTCTTCGCGATGCCGAGGTCGTTGGCCACCGCCGTCGTCCCCGCCCCGTCCAACCGTTTCAGGGCCTCGACGATCCGTAGCGACGTTCTGGTCGCGGTGATGGTGTTCTCTTCTGGCGCCATAATCGTAACAAGCCCCCTACCAACATAGCTCTGTTCACCAGGGCGGAACAGCCGTCCGGACTGGCGCTACGATAGCCTGGGCGTGTCGTCGTAGGACTGTCGGAACACAGCGGATTCGGTCAGCCCTGTCACAGCACCGGCTTGGGTCACCGTCACATCGACTGCCACGCAGACGACGCAATGCCCGTTTCCCGTCCAGTTCTACATGTTCTATTGTCGATAATCTTTATGTACTAACGGGTTAAATCTGTATGGTATGCGAGGTAGTGGCAGGCGAAAGTTCCTGAAAGCGACTGGAGCAGCAATTACAACCGTCTCACTTGCGGGGTGTGGCGGAGACGGCGGAGGCGGAGGTGACGGCGGTGATAGTGGAGGCGGCGACGGAGGCAGTGGCGACGGCGAGACTGCCGGGGACGGTAGTGGTGGTGACGGCGGTTCCACTGGGGATGGCAGCGGTGACGGTGGCGGGAACTCCCTCGATAAAATCGGGATGACCGCGTACGTCCGTGGCGGTTCCTGGATCACAGCCTACATCGAAGCGGCTCGGTTCTATGCAGAGGACCAGGGCATCGAACTCGACGTCCGACCGAACCAGCAGAGCGCACAGAAGCAGGTCTCGGACATCCGTGAGTTCGCCAACGGCGACCACGACGCCATACTCGTCGGCGTCTGGCAGACCGGCGCCGCAGAGGGGGCGATCAACCAGGCCATCCAGGGCGGCACACCGGTGTTCGCGACGAACGCCGACACTTCCAGCTCGGAGATCCCGCTGTACGTCGGGTTCAGTAACTACGACGGCGGCGCGAGCTCGGCCGAGCAGATGCTCAACGCCCTCGAACAGCAATACCCGGACAAAGATACGTGGCGCGTGCTGAACGTCCGCGGCGTCCAGGGAAACCAGTCGGCCAACCAGCGCTCGCAGGGGTTCCTTGACGTGATGGCCGAGCAGGACCGTGTCGAGGTCGTCCAGACGCTCAACGGCGAGTACGCCCGGGACGTGGCGCAGTCCACGACCCAGGAGTGGATTCAGGCCAACGGTCGCGTCGATGGCATCTACTCCGGGAACCTCTCGATGGGACTGGGCGTCGTCGGGGCGCTACGCAACCTCGATATGCTGGCCTCACGAGGAGAGGAGGGACACATCTGTCTGACCCAGATGGACGGGAGTCCCGAGGTGAACCCGCTAGTCGGCGATGGAACGATTGACGCGGCAGTCGATCAGCCGAACTACTTCTACAACCCTATCGCGATGTACTACATGCGGGAGTACGTCGAGAGCGGGATGGACGACAGCGTCATCCCGGAAGTGGGGTCGGAAGTCACCTCGGACCAGCTGACCATCGAGCCCGGCCAGCACAAGGGCGTGGAACTGTGGTCCGAGCCCATCTGGGAGCCCGGGATCATGCGCGAGCAGAACGGCCACCCGTGGTTCCGGACCAACAGCGTCGTCATCACGCAGGAGAACTACGACCAGCCGTTCCTCTGGGGTAACGTCTGGGGCTAACGCTACCGATGGCAACGGACCAAGGATTCATCGGCCGGACCTTCGGGGACCGGGACGACGTGATGCTGACGCTGTTAGATAACATGATCTGGCCGATACTGGCTATTGTTCTGCTCGGGGTGCTGGTATTCGTGCCCCAGACGTTCAGGTCGGCCCGGTTGATCCTGTGGGGGGCCGTCCCCATCGGGCTGCTCGTCCTGGCGGAGAGCCTCTGTCTCCTGTCGGGGCACTTCGACCTCTCTATCGGCTCCATCGCCGGCTTCTCGGCGATGTTTACTGGAATGATCCTCGGGACCTGCCCGAGTTGCTGGGGGCTGACAACCAGCCCGTGGATCGGCTTCGCAATCATCCTGCTCGTCGGGTCGGTCATCGGCCTCGCCAACGGTGTGATGATCGCGAAGGTCGGACTGAACCCGTTCCTGCAGACGCTTGCGTTTCTCATTATCTTCGAGGGCGCGAAGACAGCGATGCAGACCCAGCCGGTCACGGGCCTCCCGCTCATGTACACGCGGGTCGGCGGGACGCCCGAGTTCGCCATCGGGCTGATGCTGGTGGCATTCCTGATCGCCGGCCTCGTGTTGCGGTACACTTCCTTCGGACAGGCCGTCTACGCGCTCGGGAGTTCAGAACACTCAGCCCGCGAGGTTGGGATCGACACCGAGCGGCTGATCATCCTCATCTACACTATCAGCGGCGTGCTATCGGCGATTGCCGGGCTGATGCTGACTGGATTCGTGGGCGTCGTCCCGCCGCTGATCGGCGAGGGACTCGTGTTCCAGGCGTTCGCCGGCGCGGTCATCGGCGGCATCAGTCTCTTCGGCGGTCGCGGGAAGATCACCGGCGCGCTCGGCGGCGTCATTCTCATCCAGGTCGTCCAGTCGGCGCTGAACAACAGTCCGGTCATCGACGCGACGCAGATTCAGATGATAAACGGTATTGTCCTGCTAGTAGCGATCCTGCTGTACAGCACCCAGAGCAAGATCCGTGGTCGCATCCTGGCGAGTGGTGCGGTATGAGCGTCGAAGACGAGAGCGCGACGGAACACCGCCACACCGAGAGTACTGCTGATGATACGGCAGGGACGCCGAAGCTCCGCACGGAGAACATCACCAAGCAGTTCGGTCGTATCGTCGCCGTCGAAGACGTCTCGCTCGAGATACATCCCTCGGAGGTGTTCGCGCTCGTCGGGGACAACGGTGCCGGCAAGTCGACGCTGATGAACATGCTCAGCGGCGTCCACAAACCCACGAAGGGGCAGATATACAAGGACGGCCAGCCGGTAAGCTTCGATAACCCATCTGAGGCACGCAACAACGGCATCGAGACAGTCTATCAGGACCTCGCGTTGATGGACGACCTCGACATCGCGACTAACATCTTCATGGGCCAGTTCCCGCAGACCGGGTTCGGCCCGTTCCGGGTCATCGACTGGGGCGAGACCTACGAGCGGGCCGAACAGATAATGATGGACCAGCTCGGGCGGGACCTTGACATCAAGACAGAGGTCGAGTTCCTCTCCGGCGGCCAACGACAGCTCGTTGCCATCGGCCGGGCGCTCGCGTTCGATCCGGACGTCATCATCCTAGATGAACCCACGAGCGCACTGTCAGTCGACGCGACCCGGCTCGTCCAGAACACTATCGATACATTGGCCGACCAGGGCATCACCATCGTCATCGTCAGTCACAACATCGAGTCGGTGCTGCAACACGCCGACCGAATCGGCGTCCTGTTCCAGGGGGCACTCGTCGACATCAAACAGCCCGCTGAAACGGACATAGAGGAGCTGAACGAACTGATGACGACCGGGACGCTGTCGAGCGGTCGCCTCGACGACTAGCGGGACCGATCCTTCGGTCCGCCCCTCGGCTCCGGCGAGCGGAGCGACCCGTGACCGCGTTCAGCCATCGGACCGGGCCTGTTCCCGCAGCCCGCGCATGTAGCCGATGGCGAACAGTCGCCCGTTCGTGTGATAGCCGGGGTTAGAGTTGTCCTCGCCGGCCATCGTCGGGACGTGGTCGGGTCGCATCACAACGTCGTCGTCGACGTGGCGCTCGTAGGCCCGCATCGCGGCGAGCATGTCTGTGGGGCCGTCGTCGTGCCACGTCTCGACGAACCGGTCGATGTCGCCCTCGACGTCGCGAAAGTGAACGAAGTTGATGCGGTCGCCGAAGCGTTCGATCGTCTCGGGGATGTCCGCACCCATCGCGGCGAAGTTGCCCTGACAGAACGTGATGCCGTTGTACTCGCTATCGTAGGCGTCTAGTACGCGGTCGTAGTTCTCGACGCTCGTGGCGATGCGGGGGATGTCCCGCAACGAGGACCGGGGCGGGTCGTCGGGGTGAAGGCCGAGTTTCACACCCGCCTCCTCCGCGACGGGGACGACCTCCTGCAGGAAGTGCTCCAGCCCCTCCCAGAGGTCCTCGTGGGTCGCGTCCGGGAGCGTCTCGGGTCCGCCACGGGTCTTGGTGACATCGAACTCAGTGACGTACGAGCCACCGCGAGCCTCGACGTGGGCCCCGGTCCGAGCCCAGCGGACGCCCGCCATCCAGTCGTAGCAGACTACCGGAACCCCGACTTCCCCGCAGTTCCGGAGGAACTGCTTGAACATCTCGATGTCCTCGTCCCGGCCCGCACGACCGAGACGGATGCGGTCCGAGATCGGAACTGACCCCTCCAGGACGGAGAAGTTCAGTCCGACCTCGGACAGCCAGTTCGAGAGCCCCTGGAGGTCGTCGTAGGTCCACTGTGTGCGACCGTCGCCGATCTCCAGCGGGTGGATGACGGCGTCTTCGACGCCCAGTTGCCGTGCGAGGTGCCAGCGTTCGTCCGGTTCGTGTGGCAACACGAGTGCGGGCGAAACCATACCACTCGAGTCGCGGGGAGACCACTAATACCCACCGCCGCCCCCGTAACGCTGATTTGCTCGCCCCGAGTGGATACGGGTATGGCAGACACCGAGCGTGCCGTCTACGTCCAGCGACTCGACCCCGACCAGCGCGAGGCCTACGTCGCGGCCCACAACGAGGTCCCCGAAGGCGTGACCGACGCGATGGAACGGGGCGGCGTCGAGGAGTTCGAACTGTACGTCCGCGACGACGTCGCGGTCTGCATTCTGGAATGTGCGGATCTGGACGCCTACCTCGACGCTGTCGACGGCGACGAGGCCGTCGCCGAATGGGAGCGCTACACCGGCCAGTTCAAGCAGTCGGGCGTCGACGCAGACGCCGATCCGGAAGCGGGTATCCCGTTTATGCGGCGAGTCTGGCGGTTCGAGCCCGACACAGCGTGAGAGACGGGGTCGCGACGCTGCCGGATCAGTGGCCCCAGAGGTTCCCGTCGGGGTCGTACCGTGCGTCCATTATGCGGTCCCACTGTGCGTCCGAGAGATCGACCTCGGTCGCGGCGACGTTCTCGTCGAGCTGGTCGACCGTGCGGGCGCCGACGATTGGGACGCAGGTAAACTCGTCCCAGTCCATCAGCCAGCGAAGGGCGACCTGCGCGGGCGTCGCGTCGACGTCTGTGGCGATGCTCCGGATCTCGTCGAGCACGTGCCAACCCCGTTCCGAGAGGTAGTACTCGTCGAAGAAGTCGTCGAAGCTCCCCCGGGACCCATCGGGAGCCTCGACGGCTTCCGGGTCGTCCGGGTCGGCGCGCTCGTACTTCCCTGTGAGGAAGCCCCCCGCCAGCGGCGAGTACGGGCAGACCGCGATGTCCTGGTCGGCACACACGTCGAGGTAGTCGCGCACGTCCTCGTAGTAGCCGGCGTGGTGGAGCGGCTGCGTGACGTCGAACCGTTCGAGCCCCTCGATGTCGCTCTTCCAGAGGGCTTTCGTCAACTGCCAGGCGGCCATCGTCGAGGCCCCGAGGTAGTGGACCTTGCCTTCCCGCACGAGGTCGTTCAGCGTCCGCAGCGTCTCCTCGATGTCGCTGTCCTCGTCCCAGCGGTGGATGTAGTAGAGGTCCAGGTAGTCTGTCCCGAGCCGATCCAGCGTGCCCTCGATCTGTGCGCGGATGTGCTTGCGTCCCAGGCCCGAGTCGTTGGGGCCGGGCTCGCCCCAGCCGTCGAAGGGGAAGTACACTTTCGAGGCGATGACGAAGTCCTCGCGGTCGTAGTCCTCGAGCCATTCCCCGATGTACTGCTCGCTGGTGCCGTGTGGGGAGCCGTAGACGTTGGCGGTGTCAATGAAGTTGACACCTCGGTCCCAGGCCGCGTCGAGCAGTTCGTGGGCCTCTTCCCGGCCGGTCTCGACCACGCCGTTCGTTTCCTTGCCGAAGCGCCACGTGCCGAGGCAGAGTTCAGAGACACGAGTCCCTGTGCTGCCGAGCTGTCGGTAGTCCATCACGCCGGCTATTCGGCCGGCTCTGTAAAACTGTTTTCCATCCTGCTAACTGATTTCCCGGACTGCTACCTGAACTCCGGGGCAACTTCGTCGCCGAACAGTTCCATCCCCCGGTGATCGGGGAAGTCCAGAAACAGCAACTGGAGCTTCTCGAACCCGAGATCGCGAATCCCCTCGATCTGTTCGGCGACCTGTGCGGGCGTCCCGATGAGCATGTCGCCCTTCTCGCGAGCTTCGGCGGCGTTGCTGAGTTCGTCGTCCATATCCGATTCCTCACCCCACGGGAGCGGGAAGATGTCCTCGACGGCCGACTCGACCGCCGCCTCGTCCTCTCGGACGAGGACGTGTGCGAGCCACGACCGCTCGACCTCCTCCGGGTCTCGGCCCTGGTTTTCGAGATACTCGTCGAACTTCCGGGCCTTGAACTCGATGGGGCGCCCGCGAGCCCGGCCGCTGATCTCGACGTTCCACTCGTCGGCGTGTCGGGCGGCGAGGCGGAGCATCTTCGGCCCCGCTCCGCCCACGGCGATCGGTGGATGGGGCTGGCTGACCGGCTTCGGCTCGTTCAGCGCACCGTCGATTGTGTAGTGGTCTCCCGCGAAGGTCGGATCTTCCTCGGTGAACATCGACTTGACGACCTGAATCCCCTCTTCGAGCATCTCGATCCGGGTGTTGACCTCGGGGAAGTCGAAGCCGTAGGCACGGTGTTCCTCCTCGTGCCAGCCGGCCCCGAGCCCGAGCCGGAGCCGTCCCGACGAAAGGATGTCGACCGTCGTCGCCATCTTCGCCAGTAAGGCGGGGTTCCGGTACGTTATCGATCCGACCAGCGGCCCGAGATCGACGTCATCCGTTCGCTCGGCGAGTGCGCTCAGCAGTGTCCAGACCTCGAACTCCTCGGCTTTCGGACCGAGCATGAAGTGATCGGGCGCCCACAACCCCTCGAGCCCGGTGTCGACGGCCGTGTCTACGCCCCGGAGAACGGTCTCGCGGTCGAGGCTGTCGAGCATCGGTGTATCACGGTGAACGCCAGCGCCCGCGTAGCACTGGACCATCCAGTCGAACTGCATAGATCAACTGGCACCGGAACGAGAATAACTGTTTGGGGTTCACAGCCCGCTGTGTGCGAGCCAGCCGCCGTCGACCGCGAGGTTCGTGCCGGTGATGAACGACGCCTCGTCGCTGGCGAGGAACACAGCGGCGTCGCCCACGTCCTCGGGTTGCCCGAAGCGGGGCAAGAGCGTGTGCTCCTCCGCCTTGGCGACGTCCTCGTCGGTGTTGATGTCCTGCAGCGGCGTCTCGATATACCCGGGATTGATACAGTTGACCCGGACGCCGTCCTCGCCCAGTTCCATCGCGAGGTCACGGGTCATATTGACGACGCCGCCTTTCGCCGCCGCGTACGGCGGTCCACCGCCCCCTTCGAACCCACGCACGGAGCCGATGTTGATGATCTGTCCCTGACGTTCCACGAGGTGTGGGACGGCGAACTTGGCGCAGTAGAACGCTCCGCTCAGGTCGACGTCGATTGACTGCTGCCACTCCCCGATGGTCGTCGACTGGGAGTCCCCGACGATCTGGATGCCGGCGTTGTTGACGAGGACGTCGATACCGCCGTACGTCTCGACTGTCGCTTCGACCATCGCGGCGACGCTGTCGGGGTTGCCGACGTCGGTCTCGACGTACGTGGCTTCGCCGAGCGTCTCCTCGGTGATGGCGACATCTGTCGGGGTAGTCACGTCGCTGTCGTACCGGGCTCCCTGTTTCGGCTCCCGCTGGACGTCCGCGACGACGACGTTTGCACCCTCCGTACCGAACCGCCGTGCGATGCCACGCCCGATGCCGCTCGCCGCGCCGGTGACGACGACTGTCCGGTCCACGTGTCGCTCTCCAGGCATAGATAGAGATTCACAGCCAGTGACTTAACGGTATCCGAGGTGTGTCTCCGGAGGCATCTCTGCAGGACCTCATTGATATTCACGCATCTCCGGCCGACTCGTCGAGTATCCCCGTCGTTAGCCAGCACCCTTCCTCAGACGATGTTGGCTGCCGTTCGACACGCCAACGGTATGTTGTCGTCGACCCGTTGCTGTGGGCTCGGAGCGGTTGGACTGCGACGCTGCCGTTTCGCTGTAACGGCCTGCGGGTCACCGACTCCGCCTCGAGGAGCGGCCGATACCGGGTTCGGAACGTCTCGACAGAGCCGTAGCTCCGTCGGGAATCGGGTGCGAGGAACCGCCACGTCGTTTCGATTCCGCGATTAGACCCGTTGTCCGTGAGGACTGCACCGACCTGGAGGCGAACCACCTGCGCTGGCGGCCGGTCACATGTCGGCTGTGCGTCTCGATACGCGGCCGCCGACAGCTCGGGGTTGAACTCGCTCCACTGGCCCGGCCACGCCCCGGCGAGTGCGCGGCCGTTCGGCGGTGGTGTCGGTGTCTCAGACGCGTTCACGCTTGCTGGCGTCTCAGTTGCGGGTACGGGTGCCGGCGTCACAGTCTGCGTCCGCAGTGGCTCGCTGGGCCCGAACACGGCCTGACACCCGCCGAGACCCAGAGAAAGGGCAACGACAGCGAGCGCGACCCAGATACGGTCCCGGACCATACAAATGACATGGTAGCACACGTCTTTGCTTTTGTCCCAGGCTGCTCCCGTCTGGGCGGGCTACGGCATTGAATAAGGTCTGGACCGAGACGACAATCCCGGTCGTGAGTTGTTCGAACCGCGATGCGGTGTTCGTGACATGCTCTGTACGAGGCCAATATTGGGAGGCGAATCAGGAATACGAACGAATGCCTTCGAGGCAGGCACCGATGGGATGGTATCCAGACTCCACAGCGACTCCCGACCGTGTCGGAACTGGATCGTTTGTCTCCGTTACTTTGGTGTACCAGTTTCTCGATTCCTGAGTAATGAGATGGTCGTCGGCGTACTGCCAGAATTCATTATACCACCGTTGATACTCTGTTTTTCCAGTTAGATCGTAGAGGACTGCTGCGGCACCGATTCCTTCTGCGACTTCCCAGGAATACTTGTCTTTGACTAGCGGCTCCTTATTTAAATCAAAAGAATAGTAGAAGCCGCCGGCGGCGTCATCCCAGCCGTAGGAGACGGCTGCCCCGAACAGTTCCTCTGCTCTGGGAACGAGCCACTCCTCAGTAGTGTGTCTGGCGAGGACCGACAACAATTTCGCCCACTCGATCTGGTGACCCGGTTGGTATCCCCACGGGCGGAACGTGTGTCTCGGATTGTCCCGATTATAGTCGAAATCGTGCTCCCAGTCACTGGTGTAGTGTTCCCAGATGAGTCCGTCCGTTTCCTCCGCTAACTCCAGTGTGAGTGACTCAGCAATCGTCACCGCCCGCTCCAGATACCGCTGTTCACCAGTTGCCTCGTACGCAGCGATCATCGCCTCACACATGTGCATATTAGCGTTCTGACCGCGATACTCGGCGGCCTCCGTCCACTCCGGATCATACTCGCTCTTACAGAGTCCATACTCCGGCTCCCAGAAGCGGTCGATCAGAAACTGATACAGTTGCTTAAGCTCGTCCGCAACGTCAGAAATACCGGCCTCGACAGCACGGGAAAGTGCCAGAAATGCGAACGCATGGCCATAGCAGATTCGTTTTGAGTCGCGCGGGTTTCTCCCCTCAAGGAGCCAGTGATACCCACCACGAGCGCTATCGCGCTGATACGTTTGTAGGAACCGGAGCCCATGTTCGGCCGCGGACCGACACCAGTCTGGTCCGTTCAGGGTTGCTGCAACGCAATGATTGACGACAAATCTCGACGTGGCAACCAAATGTTTTGAGGAGCGGTCGTATACCTCGCCCGTCTCCTCATCAAACTGCGCAATGTACCCACCTGCGTCTTCATCGATACACTGTGGATAGTAGAAGTTCAGGATATTATTGATCTCCTCTTGTAACCACTGGACTGACTGATACTTTGAATCATGGCCCATATACCGTCCCACCGTTCCATATACCAATAATGTTCTGCTAAATCTGATACTGGATTGGTTGCCGATAGACATGCTCGTGTCAGCCGTTAGTCGTCTCCACGGTGCCATGCCGGGTGACGTCTAGCCCCTGAGGAGTATTCATATTGTCGATTAGGAGATAATGAAAGAGAGTATAGTAGCAGTGGGTGACATATCAACTACCTGATTCGGCCGAAGTAGTATTAGACTGCGCTGATTTGCATTCAAATACACTATACTTGACCATTCTATGCCAACAGTTAGCGCTTTGGCTGCAGGAGTTCAATTAACCATACTATATGTAGACATAGTTTATGATATAAACACAAGTTCTATCTGGCCGACAGCGGGATCCAGCCCGTCGGTTGCACTCGCCGTCGTCTCAATGGTGACTCAGCTTCAAAGTAGTCAGTACAGTGGACGTACACAATCTCCAGATCGATGTTCGGGAGTCATACAACGATTCACGTACTCTTGCCTGTGGTACTTCTGGATCACTCAATGCAGTGCAGCCACGAATTACAATACCGGTCTACTGCTGTGACTCAGCTATAGTTTTGATGCCGAACAGGACGAGTAAGTTTGACACCAAAAACAACTCTGCCCCCGAGTTACCCGGTGCGCTCGCAACCTGCTGAGCAGGCGGTTCATCCTTCGAGCTCCCAAAATCACGACTCTGGGGTCGATTCTACAACTCCCTAAATATAACCTATTGAATCTGTTTTTGAGCCAGAAAACGCCGACGATGTCTCGTATTTCAGTAGATCCGATTTTCGCTAGTGCTCCCACTGCTATCACAAGAGCCGCTGTCAGAACCATTCGCGGGCCTTCAGGCGAGCCGTCAACTGGATGCTCTTGCGAAGTCCGCGGCGGACGACACCGCCCGAATTCGGCACGCCCTCTCCATCCTCATACTCCAGTCCTCGGACGACCGTGACGGGGATCCGTTCGTCTGCCTGTCCGAACAGCAATGCTGATCCGGCGGTGAGCTCGTCCGCGACGAGGTCAACGCCGCCTACCTTCGGCTCTCCATACAGGTCTGTTTGTCCAAAGTTGCTATCGATCGCTTCGATCCCTGAGCACCCGATCGCCAGATCCATCGAACCCGGGCCGGCAATTTCCGAGTCGGCCAAGACGACAGCCACATCTGCGCCCGTTTGTGCCTCGATTCCCTCACGGAGGCGACGGGCACTCTCATCGGGATTTTCCGGCAGCAACGTCATCATCCCCTCCGGACTGTTTGACCAATCGACACCCGCGTTCGTACAGAGTCGACCGTTACGCTCGGTCACGAGCATCGCTGGGACCTCAGCAAGTGCTTCCCGTGCCGCCTCCGGGTCGACAGCGTGTTCCAACAGCACGTCCTCCCCGACGTCTGCGATCGGGATCGCACCGATGACCTCGCTTTCATCATAGATGACAGCCACTTCCCGCGGATCGATGCCGGTGATGTCGGCCACCCGGTGGTCGCGGTCAGTAACTTCGACCTCGTCGGCTTCGACGAGTCGATTCTCGGCGAACGAGATGACCTTCGCGGTGACGACGACGACGTCACCGTCTGCCAGGGGATACTCTTCAGTAGTCGTTTCGACGACTCGGTCGACGAGATCGTCGTTTGGGTCGACTCGCCCAATATCAAGTCCGTGGAACGTTAGTTCTGTCATCATTTGAATGTCGAAAACGGTACACTTCAACACTGGGACCATTGCATACCGATGGGAATACCCGAGATTTTTCGAGATGTGTTCCGCTCAGTCTATCGACTGTATTGAGCGACTCCCATTCCGGTGTGAGAGTCCTTCTAGGCCACCTTCGCTCACAGCAAATAGACAGACGCACCGCATTTCGAGGTATTGCTATCAGCTACCCACCCCGCCCACCGATGTCGGTCTGCTCAGGCCTCTTGTGCTATGACAGACACACCTCCGTCTCTCCTCCGAGGTTCAGCGAAATGACGATATCGTCGACCAACTGGATATATTCGCTGGCGTGCTTTCCGGACTGGCGAATGCGGGTCCGTTCTTCGAGCAGGCCGGCCTCAGTGAGGATCTTGAGTTTTCGATATGTCGATGATAGGGGAAGGTCACAGGTGTCGGAGATCTCAGTCGCGGTTAATGCTTCTTCACATGTCGCATCGAGAATAGCACGACAGCCAGCATCGTTGAGCGCATCGAGGAACTGCTGCACCGCACTTTCAGCAACGATGGTCTGCACGTCATTCGCGGACTTTTCGGATGTGCGGACAGTCGCCGAAGCCATCGATGACTTGCTCATATACGGTTGTGACAGCGGCCAGCAAGAGTAACGTGCAGCCACACTACCCGGGTGGGTTTATAAGACTGGGGCGAACACATTCGGCTTCTTTCCGCTTGGACCATGAGAAGCCCGCAACGCCGGAGCAAACGGAACGAGAGCAGCGGCACACATCCTCTAGAGGAAATCTTCCAGAATTTTCGATTCCGCGGCCGTGAGGTGTTCTCTGAACGTGGATGGATTGATATCGAGTTCCGCCGCGATTTCCGTCGCGTTGGACTGTCGTGGACGATCGAAGTATCCCTTTTCGTAGGCGGTTTCCAATATTTCGAGTTGTCGCTGTGTGAGATTACTCCGATCTACGAACACACTATCGTGGGCTTGCTCCCCTGCCGGAGATTGGACGAACCGTTTGATATCTACTTCGGGGAACTGGTCGCGCAGCTCGGTAATAATCGCCTGTAGTTGGTCATAATCGGTCGCATGAAACGCGATCGACAGTATGCCATCCTGTGCGACGTACCGGGCGACGGGACACCCGAATTGACCGAGATATTCGCACGGACAGCTCGGACTGCCATCATGGGTAACTCGGTACCGATCTGAGGACCCGTGTGAGAAAACCGGAGTCAGATCTACCTCGAACTCACCATCCGAATCCATCGAAAACTCGGTCACGCTCTCCGTACAACCGGCTGGACAGACGTTCGTCGACACCGAATCAATCGTCGTCTCCGCCGCCGCTGAGAGTTCGACGATCGGACAGATGTCCGGGGTATCGAACTCCACTTCGGCTTTGATTCCTGGCGGCATAATGTATACGAGATACCGTGTGGGGGAACTTTAGTTTACAGATGCCTCTCCGAGACAAACGACACCAGCGCGTTCTCAGCGCATGACACCTCGCTCAAGCGGAATCACCGTCCCGTTCCATTTTGACTCTCCGTCCACTCAGTTCGTCCGGATCGAGTTGATAGAGTCGAACGTCGAGAGTAGGCAGTGACTCCCCCCAAATCTCGAAGAGCGGACGTTTGGCCTTGCCGTATTGTTCGATGTGTTCGGTTGTCAACTCGTCGCGACTGATCTCACTCAGGATTCCGGTCGCGACAATACTCGTGTAGACAGGGTCGTCCTCTTCGTAGACGACGAGACGGGTATGTGGCGTCGATTTCAAGAACTCCCGTTTCTTGCTCTCGGGATTCGAAACCAGGCGCAGATAGAATCGACGGAGTCTGCTATCGTATCCGTACGATATTGGGACAGCGTACGATTTTCCCTCTCGAGCCAGAGAGATCACCCCTGTTTCGTGCCGACTGAGAAAAGAATCGATCTCACTGTCCGAGAGTACCGTTTCTTTGTCCGGTAGCATTATACGTTGTATACGACCTGACGGGGGAAGTGTTTAGTATTTACCCAGATATTTACACCATCCCCGACAGGAGCAACGGGCTGTCAGTCCAGCAGCTCTCCCCTGCCGATCACTTTCGATACCAACTGAGACCCGACGGGAAGCTATCGTACCGGATGAAAATCGCAGAAAATGTCCTGTCCAATAGAGTCCACTATCCAAATGATTAAGACGAATCAGCGGCCGAGTCTTCCGTGAACGCCGCTTCCGTTACCGAAATTCCACAGATGACACATCCTCTTTCGATGAGTGTGTTTTTCATCGTCCTGTTTATCTCTAAACGCTCTTCGCACTCGGGACAGACAAAGGTGAATTCCTCGCCTTCGTCACTACTCATTGTTATCTTTAATATATTGTATCGTGATAAACGATGCTTCCCATTTTCGAACTATGAGAACCAGGCCTTTCCGGAGTTTCAGTAGTTAGCGTTATTCCTGGCTACTGACTTGGTAGGCTGTCCTCTCGCGTATATGGCACAATGTGGGTAGAATTCGATCGGCTGTCGGCGTCCGCGTATTTGTGTGGTACTCCCACCGAGAGTTCTCATACCCGCTCGGTCGGAGAACCGCAGAAAATTCCCTTACCCAGTGGAGAGTCGACTACTCCTCGCTACGAAGAGATTCGATCCGCTGTTCGAGGTCATCAATCGCGTCCTCCACGCTCTCGCTTGCCTGGTCGCTCAGTTCCTCGGCCTCGTCTACTGCCTCCGCAAAGGCTTCACGTACTCGCTGGACAGCAGTATCGATGTCGTCGGATTCGCTCATGGTGCGGTTATTTGTATTCGCGGTGATCCATTAGACGTGACTATTGTTCCTATGCGGTGAGAATAACCGTCGCCTATCATTTTCTCTCGATGCTATTTCTAGAGCGGACTACTGACAGCGATGAACTCACTTCCCCTCTCGCTCGTCTGACGGCTCGCGTTTGAGAGGAGGTTCGGTATGGGTTCACAAGTGCTCGCTGGCCAGGGCTGCCCTCTGGAAAGCGACGTATATGGCACGTCCCGCGATGAGCCACCGCAGAATCATCACTATCCCGTGCGATCCCCTCGACCGATATATTCGGCAGTGTATCGGCGTCAGAGAGGGGGCCAGAGATCAGCCGGGTGATTCGAAGACGGCCCGACAACGCCCAGTACAGTGGCTCCGTCGAGCGTCCAGCTTGAGAACTGCACTCAGAACCCCGAGGGGTACAGGTCCGGGACCGCGTCGCTGTCCACGTGAACGTCGAGCGGGTGGAGCGCGTTCGTCTCGGCGAGGTAGACGAACGCGTCGTACCGGTCAGGGAGGACCGTCGGCACGTAATTTCCGGATTCGTGAGACGGGTGGTACACAACGCCGATGGCGCGATGGCCCCGCGGGCGGGCGAGCGGCGAGTCGCCGGGGAGGTCCTCGGTCACGAGGAGACAGTCACCTCCACCCGCCTGCTCGAAGACGTGTTCGTAGCTCCCCCTCTGTGCAGGTGGGACCGTCATCTCTTCGAGCCGAGCGCCCCACGAGTCCGCGGCAATCACACTGCCCCGATGTGAGCCCATACCGACCAATGCCACGTCGGACCTGCCCTCGTGTTGGCGAACGAGCTGGCCAACGTTAAGTCGGCCCTGCGCCTCCATGTCGGTCGCTCTGGCGTCACCGACGTGGGTGTTGTGTGCCCAGATGATACCCTTGCTTCCCGGCCCGTGATGCGCCTGCAGGCGCTCCAGTGTCTCGACCATGTGCCGGTCACGGATGTTCCAGGAGTCGACGTCACCTCGAACCATCTCGCGGTAGTACTGTTCGGCGTTTTTCGCGACCAGCGCGTTCTGTTCGGCATTGAAGTAGTCGTCCCGGCCGTCATCGTACGCTGTGACCTGATCGCGGAGCCGAGCCAACATCTCCACCACCTCCTCCTCACAGGTCTCGGGAACCATACGGAGCGCTCGCGCGTACTCCTGGGCGTCGTCACCGTAGGGTTCGAAACATCGATAGGCGGCTCTGGCCTCGGCTGCCGCGTCCGGGTCGACGTCCTCGAGATAGTCCACGACCGCTTCCATGGACTCGAAGAGACTGTAGACGTCGAGGCCGTAGAACCCGATCCGTTCCGCTTCGGCGCGGGTCTGGTTGTGGACTTCTAGCCAGTCGAGGAACTCGAGGACCTCCCAGTTCGCCCACATCCATGTCGGCCACCGTTCGAACGCCTTGAGCGCGTCTCGGATCGTCTCGTGAGACCCGGAGAGTCCCTTGACGTACCGATTGATCTCGTAACAGTCCGTCCAGTCGCCCTCGACGGCGACGAACGAGAAGTCTTTCTCCTGAAGGAGTCGGGCCGTCAATCGCGAGCGCAAGCGGTAGTACTCAGACGTTCCGTGAGAGGCCTCGCCGAGCAATACGTATTTTCGATCCCCGAACTGCTCGACGAGGCGATCGAGGGCGTCTGGATGATCCAGTCCGTGTGACGTGGAGCGGATTTCCTCGATAGCTGCATCGGCGTCATCCGGTTCCGTCCAGGACGTGCGTTCCTGCAGTGTCATGGGGACTCCTGTCCAGCCTGTTCGCCAACACCTTCTGCGATGCGAGCCTGTGCGACGGTGGGCTCGCTCACTTCCTCACCGAGTTCGTCGTGTGCTTTCGGCCGCCAGTCGTCGCACTATCCGCGGACACGAACGCCGGAGACGCGTTCCGCCATAGCAGATGTTCACCTCGAGCGGTGACTCACTCCGAATAGCCCTCCTGGAGGAATTCTCCTTCCGTCTCGTAGATGGCAACTAACTCCGTGATGAACTCCTCGTATGATTCGCCCTCCTCGAGGTGGTCGTCCAGTCGGTCTTTGAGTTCGTCGCTGATTTCGAGCGTGTAGGTCATAGTAATGGGTGTTGCTGATCCGTCGTTTACTCTAACATGGACGACGTCAAAATACCCCCACAGCTATTCCCACTCGGTGGTAATCGTCGACCAGTACATCCAGCTCCCATCATGATTATCAGCATATATCGATGTCTGCAGCCACTCTCGGGACGTTTCTCGTCTTTCTGATTATCTTCATCGCCCTCGTTTTGTTCGTCACCGAGCCCGTCCCGCTCGACGTGACAGCAATCGGGATCATGGTCTCGCTGATGATACTCGGTCCATGGACGGGCGTTTCGCCGCGAGAGGGCGTCTCCGGCTTCTCGAACCCCGCAACGATCACGATTCTCGCGATGATGATCCTGAGCGAAGGCGTCCGTCGGACGGGTGTGATTCAGCGTCTCGAAAAGACAGTCGGGTCCTACATGGGCGAGAGCGAACACAAGCAACTCGGCGCGACGGTTGGGCTCGTCGGTCCGCTCTCGGGAATCATCAACAACACCGCTGCCGTCGCCGTCTTGCTGCCGATGGTGGGCGATCTTGCACACGAGAACGGGACGTCGCCGTCAAAGCTACTCATTCCACTTTCCTATGCATCGATGGCTGGTGGGATGCTCACGCTCATCGGTACGTCGACGAATCTTCTGGCTAGCGACGTGGCGAGTCCTCGCCACCGACTATTGCTTTCGCCACTGTTCTGATTTCTCTGCGGGCTCCCGCTTTTCACCTTCTCGGAATTTCAATAGGCTCGAACATCTTCGAGCGTCGGGATGCCGCGTCGAGCCCCCTCCTTGCGCGTTGCCAATGACCCGGCGATCGTTCCAATTTCGACGGCTTCCTGCAGTGACGCCCCTGTTGCGAGTTGCGCCGCCAGGAATCCGTTCAGGACGTCGCCGGCACCGGTCGTATCGACCGCTTTGACCGTCGGTGGCGTTACGGTAAACCGTCGCTCCGCTTCGACGATGACATCGTCGGCACCTCGTTTTCGGACAAGGACGCCATCGAACTCTCCGAGAGAGGACTGTAGCGCCTGATATTCGCTTTCGTTCGGGGTGAGGTAGTCGACCGCATCACAACCGAGGAGCTCTTCGATTCCGTCTGCGGGCGCGGGGTCAAGGATGACAGTCGGTCGCTCCCGTTCGGCAGCCAGGTCGGAAAGCAGTGCCGAAACTGGCGCAATCGGAATTTCGTTTTGCAGGAGGAGACACTCGGCCGAGCGAATCGTGTCGTACTGCTCTCGGATGTAGGCACTATCGATGGTACCGTTAGCCCCTGGTCGGACGATGATCCAGTTGTCCCCCTCCGGCCCGACGAACACGTAAGCCGTGCCAGTTGGCTCTGACGCGGTTCCGATTCGAGTGACACCGACCCCGGCGTCCATGAGATGACTGCGGACATCAAATTCCCCAGCATCGGGACCGACCTTCCCGAGCATCTGCGTTTCCGCTCCTGCCTTCACCGCAGCGACGGCCTGGTTCGCACCTTTCCCGCCATGGCGAATGCTATCGGGATCGGCTGGGAGATCCGCTGGGAGATCACCGATCTTGACTGTCTGGCCACGGTCGGGGAACCAGCTATATCGGTTTCCGAGTTCTGCGATTTCCGATTCGGACACGTGGTGTATTCTGTCCACGTTGATGCTACCGAGACTGACAACCTCTTCCATATCGTACGATCAATCAAACGATGTTTCGCTCACCGAATGAGTGTTATGGGAACTGTCGCCCGACGTGCGACGATTTCCGCGATGCTACCGAACACGGGTCGTTCTTCCTCCGTCCGTCCGTGTGCTCCAAGTACGATATGGTCGATATCCTCCTCGGCGGCGAAATCCACGATGATCCGCTTTGGATCACCGATCTCGGACGTGGTGGATACCTGGCGGTCGTACTCAGCAGCGAGTTCTCGAGCGTCTTCGAAGAGGCGCTCCGAGACTTCTTCGGCCCGGTCGTACCACTCTTCAGATCCCATCAAGGGTTCATACGTGGTCTCGAAGTCGGGATAGGCACCGTAGCCGGGCTCAAAGAGGTCAACCACGTGGAGCACAGTGATCGACGCATCTGGAAACTCTTCGAGTGCATGACGAAGCGCTCTTTGCGACAGCGGTGATCCGTCGATCGGGACGAGAATCCGCTTCGTCATGTGTCTACCTCCTGGGCTGTGTCGAACGAACTCTGACCGGCCATGAACTGCTGCACCTCTGTAGCCAAACTCATCTCTACCTCCGTATCGAAGCGCCGCGGAATAGGGGTTTCCGGTAATTCCAGTCCAGTGAGAATCCGATCCCATCGAATAGCTGTTTGCGAAACGTAATAAGTGGTCAATCACTCGGGCTTAACCACCTCAGCGTACGAGAGCCATTCAGCAAAATCACCGATCGATCCATCCGTCTGTCCTTATTGACAGATAGGATAGGTTTTTTACCGCCTACTGATACATTCCTGCCGGTGGCTGGTCCTGTTGCTGCTGATACTGTTGGAGTTGCTCGGCGATTTGTTGTTTCTGTTGTTGGATCTCTTCGGCCTGTTCAAGGAGTTCCTGGGTATCAATGTCGAATTTGACGAGTGGCTCCAGTGCGTTTTCGATGACAGCACGCGCTGCCCCAGGATCGGGAATATACGGATGCGAACGAACGATGAGTACTGCTGCCGGGACATCATCGTGATAACACGCATTTAATAATGCACCAGTGACACCGCCGAGGACTCCCGCCCCGTCTGCCAAGGTGATCTCCGCATCGGTAAGCGCCCCTTCTAGCTGATCGGTTGTGGCGACGCCCATCACCTCGCCGATGTCGTCCTCGGTTTCTGCCGGTGTGCCAGCGAGAAACACGGCCCGTTCGAACTCTTCGGCTACGTCACTCAAAACACACTGACTCAACGATTCGACGGCGGTTGGCGGGATCGGAACATCGCTTTGGAGGGTCATCACAGCTGGATCTTCCCCTCCGTAGACACGTACTGCGTCACGAACCCGGCCGTCGTTGAATGCTGCAACTGGTGGGAAATCGTCGGAAACGATGGTTCCGTGCTGTTCCAGATCGAGTTGCTTCGTGATTTGATCGACTGCGATAGAGGCGACCAATCCCAATCCGGGAAGCCCTTCGATGAGCGTTGGCGATTCGGCCCGTAGTTCTGTCATCCTTTCGAAACTCGTCGATGAATTAGGAGCCATTTCTCGACACCGAGTCTACCATCGGTCGTCACGGCTGTATCAGCGCTTCAAATTTCCACTCCGTGAGAATGAGGCTATAGCTGATTACGGAGGCCCATCAGCGGACTCACCTGGCAGACGAACCGTCAACACCGGAGCATCGGAGCGCGGGACGACTTTTTCGGTGACGCTGCCGAGAAGATATCGATCCAGACCTGTACGGCCATGCGTCCCGAGAACGGCGGGATCGGTGTCGTGTTCAGCGACGTAATCAAGGATGGCCTGGTGGGGTGCTCCCTGTGCGACTATACCCTCGATCGTATCCACACCGGCCGCCTCTGCTTGCTGGATACCTCATCGATTGCGTTCTCACCAGCCTTTTTGAGGGCATCGAGCCCCCCGCGACGGAGGCATCAACGCCGGCGTTCGTGTCGACCACATAGATCGTATGGAGGGCAGTACGTAGCTGCGAGATTGATTGCACGTTCGACGGCGCCTCGTGTTCCGTTACTTCCGTCCGTCGGGACTACTATCCGGTCGCACATGTCAAATGTTCGTTGGCGGAGGGACAGAGAGTGACTGTCAATTACGAGTAGCCGGGAACTCCTCAGTCCCCAGTATAGAGTAGACTCAGGCTCGGACCTGTGTTCCGGTCTCACCGGCCAGTGCGTCCATCAGGTGCTCGGACGCGGTAACCACGGCCCGCTCTCCGCTCTGTTCGATAAAGCGGAGACAGGCCTCCATTTTCGGTCGCATACTGCCCTCGCCGAACTCACCCGCGTCGAGATGCGCGCGCAACTCTTCGGTGGAAATTCGACGGAGTGGTCGCTGGTCGGAGGCCTCGTAGTTCACGTACGCGAACTCGACGTCCGTCAGAATGACGAGCGTATCGGCCCCGAGTTCCGAGGCGAGCAGTTGTGAGGTCTTGTCCTTGTCAACGACGGCTTCGACACCACGAAGCGCGTCATCTCGGACGACGGGAACACCACCGCCGCCAGCGGTAATCACGAGGTTTCCCCGCTCCACGAGACTGGCGATTTCCTCTGCTTCGACGATTTCGACCGGCTCTGGAGACGGGACGACACGACGGTACGGCCGGTTCCCAGTCGCTACGCGTCGCGTCTCGAATGATTTCTCCGCGGCTTCTGTTTCGGTGTAAAGCGGTCCGATGGGTTTCGTCGGATCCTGGAAGGCAGGGTCGTCGGCGTCGACGACCACTTGGGTTACGACGGTGATGAAGTCGGGCGAGTCAGTGAGTTCGTTGTCGAGTGCCTGTTGGAGCAGATATCCGATCTGGGCCTGGGTTTCGGCAACCAACACATCGAGGGGTAAGTGGGGCGTCTCGCCGACGCGCTCTTGCTGTAAGAGGAGGGTTCCCACCTGCGGTCCGTTTCCATGGGTGAGCACGACATCGTAGCCGGTCTGGATCGCGTCCGCAATCTGTCGAGCGGTCCGCGCTATCACGTCTCGCTGTTCGTCGATCGTCCCCAGGCCGTGCGCACCGAGCAGCGTGTTTCCGCCCAGCGCCACGACGATCGGAGCCGTTCCCGTCTCGTGAGAGTTGCCGCCCATACTAATTCAACTCCCCGCGCATAGTTAGTACTATGAGTCAGACGCGGATCGTCATCATGGGTGCAGCGGGCCGCGACTTCCACGACTTTAATACGGTCTTCAGAGGCGACGAAAGGTTCGAGGTCGTCGCGTTCACGCACACCGGGGCACAGAATATCGGCGAACTCGAAGAGCTCCCCAACCGACGCTATCCTCCGGAGTTGGCGGGCGATGGCTATCCCGATGGCATCCCGATCCGCTCCGAAGCAGAACTCGAGACAATTGTCGACGAGGAGGACGTGGATACTGTCGTGTTCTCCTACTCCGATGTCTCACACGAGCACGTGATGCATCAGGCATCGCGCGCACTCGCTTCCGGTGCTGACTTCCGACTGATCGGCCCGAACCGGATGATGCTTCATGCGGAGATTCCGGTCGTCGCCGTCGACGCAGTTCGAACCGGATGTGGAAAGTCACAGACTGCGCGGAAGTTCGCCGATCTGCTACGCGAACGGGGAAAAGACGTGGCCGTCGTCAGGGAACCGATGCCCTACGGTGACCTCGTCGCCCAACGGGTACAACGGTTCGAGTCGATGGGAGACCTCGACGAGAGTGATGTCACCATCGAGGAGCGGGAAGAATACGAGGGTCACATCGAATGTGGTCACGTCGTCTATGCGGGTGTCGACTACGAGGCCATTTTGGACCGCGCTCAAGAGGAGGCCGAAATCATCGTCTGGGACGGCGGCAACAACGAACTCCCGTTTTACGTCCCCGATATCCACGTCGTCGTGGCCGACCCGCATCGCGCCGGATCCGAACTCCGGTACCATCCGGGCGAAACCAACTTCAGACTCGCGGATTATGTCCTCATCAACAAGGAAAACACCGCCGACGAGAACGGGGTTCGCGGGGTCGAAGAGAACATTCGTCAAACGAATCCGGACGCGGAGATCATTCACGCGAACTCGACGATTACGGCGGATAGGGACTCAATCGCTGGAAAACGCGTTCTCGTCGTCGAAGACGGGCCGACACTCACCCACGGCGACTCGCCCTCCGGTGCCGGCTTGATCGCTGCCCGCAAATACGGAGCTTCGGAAATCGTCGATCCGGAACCGGCGGCTGTAGGCTCGCTCAAGCGAATCTTCGAGGAATACGAGCATCTCGATAGGGTTCTCCCTGCAATGGGTTATAGCGACGCACAGGTCCGGGATCTGGAAACGACGATCCGGAATGCAGCGCCCGACATCGTAGTCTCGGGGACGCCCCACGACCTGGCGCGGCTGATTGACGTAGATTGCCCTATCGTACGGGTTCGCTACGAACTTGAGGAGAAAAATATCACGCTAGGTACGGTGCTTGACCGTCACGCTCAGGTATTGGATCTCTGAGATCGGGCGATTTTTGTCGTCGTGTATCCCTCGAAGAATGCTACGGGCCGATCGCGCGATTCCGGCAATCCGCTGTTGGTTCCGAACAGGAACGGCGAACGCGTGCGATTCCCGAAGAATGGGAACTACCGGCTTGACCTAAACCGATTTAGAGCGTAGTTTCCAGATATGAGCGAGGGCTTCGATACGGGTCACACAACCCCAGAAGAACCAGCGATGAGCGTCTGCTCGTCGACCTCGAGGTCAAGCTCGGCACCCGGTGGCCCTCCATGACGGCTAGCATCGAGGCGAGCAGCCACATAAGCTATCCCGTGCCCATCGGACGGGATGCCCCGCGAGACGACCACGTGGCCAATGAAGAACAGGCGGCCGAAGAATGACGCCAGACCACTACTCTGCACCCCCTGTCTCAAGGGCTTTCCAGAGGTGACCCCCATGGAACACGTCGAATACGCATACACGAGCGGCATGGACGATTCGGAGATCGAAGAGCGACTACAGACAGCCGAGACGGGTGTCCTCGCACTCTCTGGCGACGGCGATGCATATGGGATTCCCCTCTCCCACTACTACGACGGAGACAGCCTGTATTTCCGCCTCGGCTTGACCGCGGGGAGTACGAAACGGGAGTTCTATGAGACGACCGAGACGGCGTGTTACGTCCTCTATGGTGCCGAGCCGACCGACGATCCGCGTGGGTTGGATTCCTGGAGCATCATCGTCACCGGCCAGCTCGTCGAACTCCCCGAAACGGAACACGAACGGTTCGATACGGCCGAGATCAATCGCCACTTCTCGCCGATCCGAGTCTTCGATGAAGCCATCGAGGACATCGATATCACGGTCGTCAAACTCGATATCGACACGATAACCGGCCGGCACACACCGGCACAGGAACACGGTTAGGGAAGACCGGCATGGAGTCCGCAGCCCAGCCGTTCGAGTATGCGATGAGCACGGTGACTTATACTGGCCATTGAAAATCAATCCACACCTGATCGCACGATAGTGGTACGATCAGTGTGTGAATCGCCTCAATTGTTCTATAGGCGAGGGCGAGAAGCTCCGGTTTGCGGTCAGCGAACCACGTCTCGGCGATCCAGTGCAGATTCTCGTTACGGTGGTCAAGGGAGCCGAACCGGACCCGACGTGTATCGCGAAGCTGAGTTCGTCTCGATTCTCTCCGTTTCGCTCTCGCCGAGTATCCCTCGCATGGCCCTTCGGAACAGTGCAACTGATTCCCTCGGGAGGTATCGACTGCCGCTCACCCTTATTTTATAAGCCACGATGTCGTTGATTCGTTTATCCCGCATCGTCTGTCACGGTGTGGTGGTCCGGTCCAGCACTATGCCAGTCAATATCCTCGTCCCGGTCGATGGCTCGTCGCACTCGTTTGCAGGCCTCGTGTACACGCTCGTGTCGTTTCCAAACGCAACTATTACTGCTTTACACGTCCGCGGACCGGGACAGAATCTACCGCCGGAATTCGATTCGCCGGAACAGGACGACGAGCAACTACAGCGAACCGGAGACCGAACCCTCGAACGTGCGACCGAGATTGCATCGGAGTACAACTGCGAAGTCACGACTGCACTCAAGCGTGGGGAACCGCATCGCGTGATACTTGAGCACATTTCCGAACACGATATCGATCACGTCGTCATGGGGAGTCACGGCGAATCGTCGGTTGCTCACCCGTTTCTTGGCCACGTCACCGAGGCAGTTGTTCGACGAGCACCGGTCTCGACGACGATCATCCCCGAATCTCGACCCGAACTCCTTCGACGGGGGTTTCCGGGCCGCATCTTGGTGCCAGTCGACGGGTCAGAACAATCGCTCGCCGCGCTCGAATACGCTGCCGATCGGTTTCCAGAAGGACGAATCACAATTTTCCACGCTGTCGCCCCACCGCTCGGCTATGAGAGCGAGGCCATCGACGAGGGCTTAGGAGATTTCATTGAAAACCTGACTAAACGGGGAGAAACGATCCTCGATTCGGCGGTACAAACAATCGAGGACGACGACCTCGTAGTCGAGACGCATCTTGGGCACGGAAAACCGGCCCGGTCTATCATCGACTACGCCATCGAAAACGAGGTCGACCAGATCATCATGGGGAGTCAGGGGCGCTCTCTTCCGGCACGAATCATACTCGGAAGCGTCGCTGATACTGTTTCACGTCGATCGACGGTTCCCGTGACGTTGATTAAAGGTCGACCCGTGTGACTGTAATATCTGATATTATCGACGTACCGGGGAACCGTTATCTGCTCGCCAAGAGAGCACCGACTGTGTCTCGAAATAAACTACACGGGATCACGCGATAAATATCGAACCAGGTGCAAAAGGGAGCCATTCTCGAACCAATAACAGAGGCGGAAACGCTCATACGCCGCTCCCGGTGTGTCATCAGGCGGCGTCGTCACTGCCAGTGACAATGGCGTGAGGCTGCCGGCGGTCACGACATCGTCGGTGTACGTCCCAGTTAAACAGCTCCCGGACCGAACGTGTGCGAGCCAGTTCCGACAGTCGTGTCAGACACGCCTCGGCGTTACATACGTCCGTCAACACCTCGACAGCGGTGAGATGTCGGGGATACAGACGGTGATTCGAACGGTCGATTCGGAGATTTGTCATCCGGAACGGTTCGTCGGTGAGTGCGAAAGCACGGATTACGGGAACTGTCCGCCCCCTCGGTCCCGCCGAGTTCGATCGGTGCGCTCACTTACGTAGGGGTCGGCGAAAGGCGTTCCTCTCACTCTCGTCCCGTCGTACTCCTTGATTCGTCCCATGGTGTGCGAACCGCTCCCGAAAGACTCCGTCGGAGTCGGTCAGTGCGCTCTCGAATCACAGGACATCGAGTCGAGCTTTTCGATCACGACTCCGAGACAGACGCTTCCAAAAAAGAGACCGAGTGCACTCCCGAAGAGTAGCGGACCGATACTCCCCGTAGCTTGCTCTATCACCGAAACGAATACGCGAACGTCGAGCGCGACGATCACGAGAGCGCCGATTCCGTTAAACATCATGTCGAGGATCGTATCGCGGAGGCCGTAGTACTCGAGAACCGGCGGTCTGTCGATATACTCTCCGATTTCGCGTGCAGCGAGTTCGATAAATTCCCAGAACACGCCGACCCCGAGCGTAAAAAGTACCGTGATGAGGGCTACGTAGAGGTCCCTGAACTGCGGTTCGAGCGGGTGTTGAATATGGATCTGAAGACTCGCATAGACGAATGCTGCGATGAAGGCCGCCGAGATGGAATGCGTAAGATGATCCCACCACCAAACGGTGTCGTACCATCCTAGCATACCTATCATGTGAAGCAATCCTGCAACTGCGATCCACGCCGGGAGCGCCGGGCCAAACGTGAGATACGGCCCATTCCCGAGCGCACTTGCGTATTCGACGAGTCTCGGTGTGAGTGTGAAGACGACCGAGACAATGCCGTTGACGATCGCTGAGACGTTTTGTGATACCAGTCCGAGAATCACCGTCACGACGATCCCCGCGAGTGAAACGAAGAAAACACCGTGTAAAACACTCGTCATGATACAACCGATCATTGTGATGAATCAATAAAATCGTACGCATGTTACTGCCCCCCTGCTTCGCTCCGTCTGCCGCCTTCGCTCGTTGAGACCGAGGGGTACCGTTTTGAACGATGCTGATAGCAGTCCGTCCCATCTCGCTAAAATTGCCGTTCAGAGCGCGGGGTTCTCCACATCGATAGAGGGAGCGAATCACCAGTATCGATAATGTCGTTGGGGGATGTCATCGAAGCGTCTCCGCGAACCAATCTGCCGCCACATCGGCGACTTCTTCCAGTTCTCCCTCCCCCTCGAAGAGGTGCCCCGCCCCCTCGACGACGTGTAGTTCCTTCTCACACGAAAGTTGATCGTACGCCTCGCGGTTGAGTTCGAGTACCTGCGTGTCGTCTCCGCCGACGATGAATAACGTCGGTGCCCCGACCTCGCCGAGTCGCTCCTCGGCCAGATCGACACGTCCACCGCGTGAAACGACGGCATCGATATCACCACCTCTGCGCGCCGCTGCCCGTAGCGCGGAGGCAGCACCCGTACTAGAGCCGAAATAGCCTACGTTTAGGTCGGCAGTATCGTCGCGGTCGCGTAGCCACTCGGTAACGGCAACGAGACGAGTTGTTAACAACTGGATGTCGAACCGGTTGTCACGATCCGTATCTTCCGCTTCAGTGAGCAAATCGAACAGGAGCGTTCCAAGCCCCCGCTCGCGAATGACCTCTGCGACGAAGTTATTACGGGGACTCTTGCGACTGGAGCCGCTCCCGTGGGCGAAGACGACCAGCCCCGTCGCACCGTCTGGTATTTCGATCATTCCCTCGAGTTCGACATCGTTGACCGGGATCGACACGAGATGTTCGGATGGCTGACTCATAAGTGAATTCATATTTTCGTCGGATTTTACTGCTACCATGGTTCTTATGACATGAGAATATCCGCAGGCTACTGGGCCATCGTTCCCGAAGATACACTAATGTCTGAATCTCGCCGATTCAAAGACCGCACCGAGGCGGGAGAACAACTCGGAGACGCGCTTCGAAAGCGGGAGCTAGACGTGGACATCGTGCTTGCTATCCCCCGTGGCGGGCTCCCGCTCGGACGGGCCGTCGCCGACACGCTCGGCGTCCCGCTCGACATCGTTGTCGCATCGAAAATCGGCGCGCCGGGTAACCCCGAATACGCCATCGGTGCCGTCGCCCGCGACGGGAGCGTCTGGCGTAACGAAGAGGCCTTCCGCGGGACGGGCTCCGACGAGGAACATTTCGAACAGGAGCGCGAGAAGGAAGCAGAGAACGCACGTCAGAAGGCCGAGCGCTACCGAGGCGAGCGAGCCGAGCCCGACCTGACCGGGAAGACCGTCGCCGTCGTCGATGATGGGGTGGCCACGGGTTCGACCGTCAGAGCGTCCCTCCAGATGCTCCGGGAAACCGACGCCGAACGCATCGTGCTGGCGGTTCCGGTCGGACCGCCCGACACCATTAACGAGTTAGAGGAGTTGGCTGACGAGGTGGTCTGTCTCAAGACGCCGAGTAGCTTCAGGGGGGTCGGCCAGTTCTACGAGCGGTTCGACCAGGTCTCTGATGAAGAGGCGATGGCGTACCTCGAATCGTCGTCCTGACTCTCGGACTCATCGTCCCCTAGTCAGGAAACACTCTGAATTGGTTCAGTAAACCTCCTCGGTCACCATCCGACGAACGAACTCCAGTCCATAGAAGACGTATCCCCCGTTATCGATGTTTCTTGAGCCGATCTCCTCCTGTCGCGACCCAGAAACACCCGGAAATGATTCTTGACGGCCAGACCCTATCTTCAAACAGCGAGAGAATCCCTGCCTTCAGGCCGGGCGTGAATCGCGTAAGCTCGGGGCGGCAGACCAGCGGATGTGGCCGGCCGGGAGCCCCAACGTTTAGTATCGCCAGCGCCGACAGTTCACACACGGGTTCCGCCGACTCCCGGCGACTGGCGGCCGAGGGAGTCGGGCCGCATTCCACCCACGTCTGCGGTGCCCTGCGAGCCCGGGCGATGGGTTGCCCCCGAGAAGGTGTGACCAAGGCCGGCACAGGTGCCGCGAGGCACGACCGCTTGGGAGAGAGCCGCGTTGAGAAACCGCGCGGCGATGACTCGCTTGCGGATGGGAGCCCCCGTGACAGGGCCACAGGACGCTCCCGAGCGAGGGTCGAAACCCGCCCCGCCGACCTCGGGAGAGTCAGTCCTGAAACCGACCCGGAGCAGGCCGGGTTCCCTCTGTGGAGGGAAGCCGCGCCGTTTACCGCGCGGAGGATGTCACTTGTAAGCCTGTTCGCCCGCTTTAATGGCTACATCGAGCCAATTCTCCGTCGGCGGAAGCGGGCATTCGTAGTCGTCGGAATACGCACAGGTCGGATTGTAAGCCTGGTTGAAATCGAGGATCCATGTGCCATCGGCTGTCTGGTGGGTATCTGGTTCGAGATCGAGATACCGGCCCGCACCGTAGGTTTCCTCACCACTGGTCGCATCCCGAAACGGAACCCACAGTCGGTCGTCCTGTGGATCACTCTTGTACGCCTGGAGCGTAACGGTCTCGCCGTCGATCTCGAATCGAAACTCTCCCCACTGAAGATAGCCCTGCTCGCCGTCGGCGCTCGTTCCCACTGTTACTGTCGTTTTGCTCTCGTACTCGTGTAGCGGCAGTTCGAACCGATACTTCTCTTTAGGCGGATAGTACTCGAGGCCGTCGAACGATTCTCTGTCCTCCGGTGGGAGTGGCGAACGGGGGTTCGTTCCGAAGTAGTCATCTTTCGCCTCACGCTCCTCTTGAATAGCAGTCTTCCAGTCAACCATCATGATCTAGATATAGGTGTCGCTGGCCTCTATGCCTTCGGCCATTCTACGTTGGTGGGAATAGTATCCGGGCTCTTAGCGGACCCGTTACGTCGTTGAAACTATGACGGAAACCTTCGTTGTAATCGGCGGGGATGCCGCTGGAATGAGCGCCGCAAGCAAAGCCAGACGCGAGGACCGGGACCGTGAGATTCTCGTCTTCGAGAAGGGAGACTGGGTGTCGTACGCCGCGTGTGGGATGCCCTATTACGTGAAAGGCGACGTCGACTCGCTAGACGAACTCGTCCAGGTCACCCCCGAGGCTTTTCGAACAGAACGGGACATCGATCTGCTGACGAATCACGAAGTCGTCGGTATCGATCCAGTAGGACAGACGGTGACAGTATCGGCAGACGATAACCGCTTCGAGCAACCGTACGACCAGCTACTCGTCGCAACGGGGGCTCGGGCAATCGAGCCGCCGTTCGCCGGCATGGACCTTGATGGGGTGTTCACTATCCACGACATGGACGAGGCCGATGCCATTCACACGTACGTGACAGAGACCGACCCCGAGACGGCGGCCATCGTCGGCGGCGGCTACGTGGGAATCGAGATGGCCGAGGCACTCGCCGGCCGCGGGCTGGACATCCACCTGTTCGAGATGCTTCCGCATGTCCTCCAACCGTTCGGCGAGTCCGTCGCGACGGTCGTCGAAGACCACCTTCGAGAACGAGACGTCGAACTTCACCTAGATACGCCCGTGGCAGGATTCGATGGCGAAGAGACCGTCGCCTCGGTCGACCTCGATTCGGGGACGGTTCCGGCCGATATCGTCATCGTCGGTGTCGGTGTCGAACCGAACGTCGAACTCGCCGAAGACGCCGGCATCGAAACCGGCGAGACCGGTGCTATCGCCACTGACGAGTACGGCCGGACGAACTACGAGACCGTCTTCGCAGCAGGAGACTGTGCCGAGGCGACGAACGTCGTTACCGGCGAGGCCGACCACGTCCCGTTAGCACTGACCGCAAACCGTGCGGGACGGGCAATCGGCCAGACGGTCACGGGGACGCCGACGGAAGTCGGTGAAATCGCCGGCACGGCGATCGTGAAAGCGTTCGACCTCGGAGCAGCACGAACGGGTATCCTCGACGAGACGCGTGCCCGGGACGCGGGATTCGATCCGATTTCCGTCGAGATCACGGCACCGACGCGAGCCCACTACTATCCCGGCGCAGAAGAACTGACGGTCACGCTCGTTGCCGACCGCGAGTCGGAGCGTGTGCTCGGAGCGAGCGTCGTCGGACCCGAAGGCGTGAAACGAATCGACACAATCGTGACTGCACTCCACGCGGGCCTGACCGTCAGCGAGGTAGAGAACCTCGATCTGGCGTACGCGCCACCGTTCAGCCCCGTCTGGGATCCGATTGCGACTGCTGCGAAGGTTCTCGCGGGCTCGCTGGAGGACGCAGCGTGACCCCACTCGACCTCCGCGCTGACATCCCCGCCCTCGAAGAGGTCATCTATCTCAATACCGGAGCGAGTGGCCGAGTCCACGTCGAGTCGTCACGGCCGCGGAGACGTTCCTCGAACACCACGAATTCGAAGCACCCGCTGCCGAAGGCATGTACACGGCCGCATCCGATACCGATGATGACGTCCGAGCAACTGTCGCTAAATTTCTCGGTGCCGATCCCAGCGAAATCGCCCTGAGACAGCAGAGCACGACGGACGGGATCAACCGTGTTGCCAGCGCGCTCGAGTGGGAGCCAGACAACGTCGTCGTCAGGACGATCCTTGAGCATCCCGCTGGAAGCCTACCCTGGCAACGATTCGAGCGCACTCGCGGACCCGACGTTCGGTTCGTCGGGAGCGACGCGGGACGGCTGGGTATCGACGCCTACCGGGCGGCAGTCGAAGGAGCGAAACACGTCTGCGTCAGTTCGCTCACGTGGAACTACTGGACTCGACTGCTGATAGAGACGCTCCTAGCCGAGTTCAAGGAGACATGGTGTTTCACGCCCCTTACGCCACTGGAGGGATTACTGTTCGCGCGGTCGCCATAGTCCGCTTGTGTCCCTAATTAATCACTTACGATGAGTAGTCGGGAAATTCCAGACCTATGAGAATGTCCCTCTCGTTATAGGTGCCCGCTGGTCGGTGAACTAGACGGAGACAACACCAATGCCAATCGAAGACCTCGCCCGCGAGAACGTCGTCAGTGCCAGCCCCGAAACATCGGTCCGCGAACTCGCCCAACAGATGCGGGACGAAAACGTTGGGAGCGTCGTCGTCACGAACGATAACAGCCCGACCGGAATCGTCACGGATCGGGATCTGACGACGCGCGTGCTCGCCGAAGAGACCGCTCCGGCCGACCAGACTGCCGACGACATCATGTCGACTGACCTGTGTGCGGTCGGCCCCGACGCAGGGTTCTACGAGGCCGCAGAGGTGATGAGCGAGAACGGTGTGCGCCGCCTCCCCGTCTGCGACGAGAACGACGAACTCGTGGGTATCATCACCGCCGACGATCTGACCGAACTCCTCGCCGACGAAACCCAGCAGCTGGCGTCGGTCATCCAGGCGCAACGGCCCGAATACTAAATTCAGCCCCTGAACCGAAATGGGGGCTACAAATCCACTTTTTCAAAGGAATTCCGAGACTAGTAGGATCCCACGATACGGAGTTCCCCGTGACTTCTGTCACGAGATCAACATCGCGGTTCTCACAATCGGCTTCGACTGCCGCGACGGCCCGCTCGAAGCCCTCCCCGACAAGTACCACGATGGGACAGTCACGGAGAAACCCAGACGGTACTGGAGGAATCGTGAGGAAGGCTACGAGTTGCACGCCCCCGTCCACAATGACCGCTACACCTTCGAGTGGGACGAGGCCAACAGTACCCTGGATTTCAGTGTCGTGACATGCTCGAAGACCGCTACGACTTCGAGCATCCCGAGCTCATCACGCTAGAAGTTCGTGGCAACCCGCAGTGGAACGGCGACGATAGCCGCCTCGGACTCATCTACGACGAGCACGCTGATCGACTTCGCGTTCAGCAGCCTGCTCGCATTCAACAGACATCCTGCAACAACGGCCTTCTGAGCGGAGAGGAAGTCAATTACCTGACGACTGCGATAGTCCGTGTCAGGAGGCCCAATTCAGGATGAAGAACCAGGAAATCGCCACCATGCTCCGCGAGATCGCGGATTTCCTCGAAATCCAAGAGGAAGAGTACAAGCCACGCGCCTATCGGACGGCCGCGCGGAATATCGAGTCGCTCTCGGAAGATATCGAAGGCATACACGATCGGGGAGAACTCGAAGAAATCGAGGGCGTCGGAGAGTCGATCAGCGAAAAGATCGCAGAGTATCTCGAAACCGGGGAGCTGGAGTACTACGAGGACCTCAAGGCCGACCTTCCCGTCGACATCGAGGCGATCACGAGCGTCGAGGGTATCGGTCCAAAGACGGCCAAGAAACTGTACCTCGAACTCGATGTCCAGACGCTCGACGATCTCGAGAGCGCAGCCGAGAAGGAGGCAATCGCCGACCTCGAGGGGTTCGGCGAGAAGTCACAGCAGAACATCCTCGACCACATCGAACGTGCGAGAGAAAGTCAAGAACGGATGCTTCTCGGCCGGGCCTTCCCGATCGCACAGGCCATCGAAACCCGACTGCACGACGACGATGCGTTCGACCAAGTGGACATCGTGGGCTCGTTCCGACGGCGCCGACCCACCGTCGGCGATATCGATATTCTGGCGACCGCGTCCGATCCGGAGACAGCGATGGAGCGCTTCTGCACGCACGACGACGTGAAGGAGGTCCTGTCTCGAGGCGAGACGAAGTCGTCGGTCGTCGTCTCCGGCGACCTACAGATGGACCTTCGGATCGTCGACGAAAAAGAATACGGCTCTGCTCTCGTCTATTTTACAGGTTCAAAGGACCACAACATCACCCTCCGGAATTGGGCGATCGACCGCGACTGGAAGCTCAACGAATACGGTCTCTTCGACGTCAGTGGGGTCGACGCTGAGGAGGACAGCCAACGTTCCGGCGAGCGTCTCGCCAGTGAGACCGAGGCAGACGTCTACGACACACTGGACCTCGCGTGGATCCCCCCAGAACTCCGCGAGGATACCGGGGAAGTCAACGCAGCGGCTGCAGAAGGACTTCCCGAGCTGGTTGAAATTGACGACGTTCGCGGCGACTTACAGCTGCACACCGACTACTCCGATGGGTCCAACAGCGTCCGCGAAATGGCCGAAGCTGCGGCCGAGCGGGAGTTGGAGTACGTCCTCGTCACCGACCACGGGCCACACGCTCCGATTCCGAGCACCCTGGACGAGGAGACGTTCGAGGAACAAGTGGCAGCTGTCGAAGCGGCCGATGAAGACCTGGATATCACGGTCCTCCAAGGGATCGAGGCCGAGATCACCGCAGACGGACTGGAGATTCCCGAGTCCTGGGTCAACCGCTGTGATCCGATCGTCGCGGGGATGCACAGCACCTTGTCCGATCCCACCGAACGGATCGCGGATGCGCTCGCAGAATTTCCGATCGATATCCTCGCTCACCCATCCAATCGATTGCTCAACGAGCGAGAACCGCTGGATATCGATACGGAGGCCGTGATGGAAACGGCCGCCGAGGAGAACGTGGCGATCGAGATCAACGCTCAACCCCAGCGGCTCGATCTCGATTGGGCGTCAGTGAAAGAGTATCGCGATACGGTTTCGTACGTCGTCAGTACGGACGCGCACACGACCGGCGAACTGGATTCCATGCACCTGGGGGTCGCGCAGGCCCGTCGCGGGTGGTGTGAAGCGAGCAACGTGCTGAATACGCATTCGCTCGACGATCTGCTGTCATTTTTTGAGTGAGCCTCCAACTCACGACAGCAGATACGGTTTGGCGTTCGCTCTTTGAGAAGAGTGTCGGCGTCTCAAATCAAGGAGATATCGGGCCGGTCCACCGCTCCTTACAGACATTCCCCGTCGGTCAAAGAACAGTCGTAGGGAGCCGCTAGCTGGCACTTCCGCAACGAGAAGTGTTCGGACGTTCGAATCAACTAATCTCGATCTGTTTGCCCTGCGTCATCGGTTCGCTCTTGGGAAGGCGGACCGTCAGGACGCCGTTATTGAACGTGGCCGAGATCTCGTCCGCCTCCACGCCCTCCGGGAGGGATATCGACCGGGCGACCGATGCACGGTGACGCTCTCGCTTGACGTGTTCCCCCTCTTCTTCCGCTTCGGTCTCCTCCGCGTGTTCGGCTTCCAAGCGGAGCGTACGGTCGGTCACACGCACGTCGATGTCGTCTTTCTCGAACCCCGGCAGCTCGGCGGTCAGCACGAACTCGTCGTCCTTGTCTTCAAGATCCACCCGAACCGACGACGACACGACCTCCGGTTCTTCACTCCAAGTGCGGGCCATCTCCTCGAAGTCACTCTGCATTCGCTCAAAGAGGTGGCTGATCTCGTTGAATGGATTCGTTGGTCTTGCCATATCCATCCGCAGCTACATCGGCTAGTCCGAAAGTAGCCCTTCCCGATTCCAACCGCATGTGAAGACTCGCCACGAATAATAGTGAACCGAGCTTCCGTCAGTTTGTCACGTAGGACGGACTTCGTCAGAAGTCTCTGGTCTTCAAGACGCCCGAAGCGAAGAAGGGTCCAGTACTGAGGGACGGCTACTACATGGTTGCCTTGATCCCGACGAAAGACCCATCACCGTACCCTTCTTCGATCGGTTCGCGCTCGTCGATCTCGTCGGGCCAGCGGTAGATGGTCTCCACGAACTCGAACTCCGAGAACCCCGCAACTTCGAGCGCGTCGACGAGTTCGTCAGTCGAAACGAACACGGCCTCTCGATAGAACGGGTTCTCCGACTTCTTCTCCTGATAGATCTGACCGACGGGGCTGTCCTTGTCGATATAGCCGATGACGAGCGATCCGTCCGGGCGCAGCACTCGCCGGGCTTCAGCCAGTGTCTGAGGGATGTCGTCGACGAAGCAGATCGTCGTGACGATCAGCGCAGTGTCGAATGTCCCGTTTCTGAACGGGAGGGATTCGGCGACGCCTTTGACCACGTCGATCCCCCGCTCGCGAGCGCGAACCAGCATCTCGCCAGCGGGCTCAAGTCCCACTTGCATCCCGAGAGGGGCAGCGAACCGAGCGCTGCCGACGCCGATCTCGATTCCGAAACCTGGCTGTGCGACCAGTCGCTGGAGCGCCTCGACTTCGGACTGATAGGCGGCTTCGTGTGTGTCGAACCAGCCCTCGTATCGCTCGGTGTATCGTTCGAAGGGTTCGGACTTGGGCATAGTGCTTGTTCACGCGTGGTTCCCTTACGAGTATTGGAGATCACGCAATGTATTCTGAGCCTCTGGGGGAGGCCTCTCAGATCAATCGCACCCCACAAGAGTCTTCCGACGGTTCAAAAGTTGTTAACAATACACACTTGTTCTGAGCAGTTGTTTCTGAGCTTTCTCAGTGGAGAGTTCACACCGAGGCTCAAATCCGCCGCATCGTCGTCACGACTTCCCACCCAATCACTCGCCACTGACAGTCGTTCCGGACGGCCTCGATCCGCTCGAAGCTGCCATCAGACCGAGGTTCGAACTCAATTTTGCGCTCGGGACCGCAGACGGGCCCATAGATGGACCCTTAGCGTCGGCGACAGAGACCGCACTCATCGGTTCAGCACCCGGACAGCCCGGTCGACCAGCGACTCGCCCAGCCGAACCTCGGACCAGCCACAGCACTCAACTGCTCTCACCGTTAATCGACTACCCGTTATTGAAACGGTCAGTACAGGCACGTAGCTAGCAGCTACTACGGGGTCCATTCGAGCTCCTGCCCTCCTGTAATGGGTTTTAAATTATAGGAGAGTCAACGCCAATTGCATGCCTTCTCGTAGGTCACTTCTCCTTGAGGAGATGGTCTGGCCAGAGGTCGAATCGGCGCTCAAAAACGGAACACGGACGGCGATCGTTGCCGTCGGTTCGATCGAACAGCACGGCCCTCATCTCCCGCTGAACATGGACACATTGGATGGTGACGAACTCTCCCGACGGATCGCAGAGCAGCTGGGAGATGCACTTGCTGCGCCGACGATTCGGCCTGGCTGTTCGGGACACCACATGGAGTTCCCGGGCACGATCACTGTCCCGCCCGAGACACTGATGGATGTGATCCGGGCATACTGCCGGTCGCTCGACGAACACGGCTTCGAACACATCGTCCTCGTCCCGACACATGGTGGGAACTTCGGCCCGGTCAAGACTGTCGCACCCGATGTCGGCCGAGAAATCGAAGCCACTGTGATTCCCCTGGCTGACCTTGACGAGCATATGCAGTTACTGAATGATGGCCTCAGCGAGGCGGGGATCGACTACGATCAAGATGTGATTCATGCCGGTGCAGCCGAGACGGCGGTGGTGTTGGCGGTGAATGAGGACTTGGTCAGGATGGAGAACATCGAGTCGGGCCCCGAAGGGAAGATTTCTACCGCTCGCCTGCTCAGCGAGGGGTTCAAAACGATCACTCAAAACGGTGTGCTTGGCGATCCGAATAAAGCAACGGCTGAAGCCGGCGAAACCATCATTCAGAACGTGGTGGATACATACGTTGATCACATCGAGAACGAACGTCGTTCAGTCTAAACATCCATCTCCACCGAGGTTGAACGGGTAATGCGCACTCCTACCGAGTGAGGGATTCTCTTAATCGTTCTTGAAAGAAATGACGGAGATAGTAACGACTTGGTCAATAAGTGTCTACAATATCGATATCAAAGAAATCGACGAACTCATATCGAATATAACGTATTCGAGCGAGTTAGTGATTTCGCCGGCACAAGCAGACGTGCAGACTTATGACGCAATTCGTGATTCGGTCCGTCCAGATGATTTATTACCCATGCTAAGGAATAGCACATATGGTGGTCTCCACAATTGGTTGGGGCCTCGGGAGCGACTGAGACCATCGCTCCCATCAATTTCTAATAGCACACCGGTGGCTTGCCAGTGCGGAGGATTCACTTATGTGTGCAGGCAACATATCGTACTCCATGCCTGAAGAAGTCCTGTTCAAATCGGAAAGCAACCAGAGTCGAGAAGAGATTGCATCGTACCTTCGGAAAGTCGCGGATAATCTCGACAGCGGAAACGCTATCAGTCTTAAATCAGGCTCCGAATCTGTAACGCTGAATCCCCCTGCCCGACCAACCTTCGAGGTCAAAGCTGAACGCGAAGGCCCGGCAGGCAATATGACTGAACGAAGTATCGAGTTCGAACTCGAATGGGACGAGAACGACGGTGAGGGTGGCGGAAGTGGTCAGTTAGAAATCTAGTAGTCAGTACGCACACTTACTGAACGGCTATTTCTGGTGGCATCGTGAGAAACAAACGACGGTCAGAAGTCAACCGATAGTCAGCTACCCAACAGTACGGGTATCGATCAACTATTGTTGGGTAGTGACTTTCGCTGCACTGCCGACGCGGCATGCTGATGCGCTGCTTATGATAGCGTCGGCTGCAACGTCAGACCAGCCACCGCCAGCCCCCGCAACACCTCCGGCGAGACATCCTCCGAACCATGCACCACAGCATCAAGCGTCCACGCGTCGTACTGACTGACGTTCGGTGCTACATCGACAGACTCGGTCGCCACCTCATCACGAATAGCCCGCGCGGCTCGACGAACACGCTTGTGTTCTTCCACAGTACCGCTCACACCTCAACACCCCACACGAGGTCGCCGACCAACGACCCACCGACATGCGGACCAACGTTCCACCCGCGCTCGCCACGAGTATATTCACACTACTCCGAGGGCGTCTCGGCCAGCACAACCGTCTCTGCCTCACCGTCAACTGTCCCAGCAACGGCGAATTCGTAGCTGCCCCAGAAATTTCTTGCACTATTATTATCTACGAAAATAAACGGAGCCAGCCCTGGGTGAGTAGTTCGCGTGTGGTACAGTCAGTACAAGACTATTAGTTACCAGGCTAGACTTCGATATAGGGAGAGTATACCTTCTGATATTTGGGTCAGTAAGTTTATCAGACGAAATTAAGTAGATTCGATATTGTGTCTGAGATGCCGAGTATTGACATCCTTCACGTTGATGACGAACCGGACTTCTTGGACGTGGCAACTGAAATTCTTGAGAAGCAGTCCAGTAATTTCAATGTTATAACCGAGACGAGCGCGACTGAGGCGCTCGAACGGCTCGCAGAAAGTAATGTTGACTGTGTCGTCAGCGATTACCGGATGCCCGAGCAGGACGGTATTGAACTCTTAGAATCCATCCGCGAGCAGTATCCCGACTTGCCGTTTATTCTTTTCACCGGACAAGGAAGTGAAGCGGTGGCAAGCGATGCTATTGCTGCTGGTGCAACTGATTATCTCCGGAAAGGCCACGGCACAGAACGATACGAATTACTGGCAAATCGCATTGAAAATGCCGTCGAGCAGTACCGTACTAGCCAGCGCACTGCAGAACTTGAGCGGGTTCGTGCCCTCGCCAGCAATATTGACCAAGCACTCATCCGAGCGAGTTCGCTCTCGGAACTCAAAACTCGCGTCTGTGAAATCATTAGCGACTCTGAACCCTACCTTTTCGCATGGATTGGTGAGTACGATTCCGACACCGACAGGATCGAACCATGCGCCCATGCTGGTGTTGAAGAAGCATATCTGGACGAGATTGTCGTCACTGCCGATAATTCTCCCACTGGACGAGGGCCCGCAGGCACGGCCATCCGGGAACGACGTATCGCTGTTTCGCAGAACATTCAAGAAGATCCTGAATTCGAAGTTTGGCGCGAAAAAGCACTTGACCGTGGTTATCGAAGCGCCGCTGCGGTTCCGCTGGAATACGATGGTACTCTGTACGGCCTCCTATGCGTTTATTCGTCTCGTTCGTTTGCGTTTTGTGAAAATGAGCAGGAACTACTCAGCGAACTTGGGGATAATGTCTCACATGCCATGCACTCGCTGAAGATCCGAGACAAACTGCGTGCAGAGCGCACCTTCACCGACCAGGCACTCGATTCACTTGCCGATATATTCTATGTTCTCGATTCTGAGGGTCGTATTCAGCGCTATAATGAGCAATTCGCGGCGGTAACCGGATATAGCGAAGCACGCCTCACGAATCTCGATACGGTCAACCTCTTTCCGGACGACGAACGGGATGCAGTCGCCAGAGCAATTGAGGAGACGCTCACTACGGGGCAAACAACGATTGAAGCAGACTTGCTTACTGGAGACGGCAAGCGGATTCCGTATGAATTCACCGGCGACCGCTTAACAGACCAAGACGGCGATCTAAGAGGACTTGTCGGCACTGGCCGAAATATCTCCGAACGTGACCGGCGTGAACGAGAGTTAGAAGATCAAAAAGAACAGTTAGAGCGGTTTGCTGCCACTGTCAGCCATGACCTACGGAACCCGCTCAACGTGATCAGCGGCCGTCTGGAACTTGTTCAGGAGGAGTCCTCAAGCGAGCACCTCGATGTGATTGAGACAGCGACTGATCGGATGGAGCGTATTGTTGAAGACCTTCTCTGGCTGACTCGTGAGCAAAGAGAGATCGGGTCACAGGAGCCAGTCGACATCGAAACTGCTGCTGAGGCCGCGTGGAACATTGCAGCTGATCCTGCCGATGAAGCTGAGATGTATTCCGACTGTGGGACAGATACCCAGCCGCTGATTAAAGCAGATGTGGATCAGTTTCAGCACCTTCTCGAGAACCTGTTCAGGAACGCAATTGACCACGCTGGCTTGGATGTCACTGTCGTCGTGGGCAGGGTTTCTAGCGACGATGCTGGGTTCTATGTCGAAGACGACGGGCCTGGGATGCCTGCCGAGGAGCGCGAAAAGGTGTTTAACCCTGGTTATTCGACTTCTGAATCAGGCACTGGGATAGGTCTAAGCATCGTCAAGCGAGTCGCTGATGCCCATGGCTGGGATATTCGTGTGACTGAGAGCTCGACAGGCGGAACACGGTTTGAGATTACTGGCTTAGAAACGGCCAACTAAACAGAAGTTCTCGAACGGTACAGTCAGTATGGTCCACACACAGATACGCAGGGGAGACGGGCTATCCATGCTTGGCAAAGAAACCAGTGCGAACTAGATCGCGGCTGATACGCATTCTGGGATGTACGATGTCGGTCGCTAAACAGCGCCATCAACGGCCCCACAGAGAATATACGCACTTGCACGCGACATGAAATCGCTAACTCGGTTGATGAGTTAAAATACGAAAGAAATCTCCTTACTTATTTCAGAGAATCTGTAACAATGGGATCATCATCCGGATTTCGATTCAGTGGTCGGGCACTAATTATATTTGCAGTAGCATCGTTCATTATATCCGGTCTACTCATTGGCACTCCTTCGGAGCCGACGAACGCGGCTTTCACCACAGAGACGAATGAATCGCAAGTGTCCCCCGATTCCGAGATAGTCAGTTACAGTAACCTTTCAGCAGCGGGCCAGGACGTGTTCGACCAAGCACTCCGTGCTGATGGGGCAGCCACAGTGGATCAGTCACCGCCAGATTTCGACTATCCAGGTGACACGATGGACTACCTACGTCGAAAAAAACGGGACAATATACGCTATAGGCACTGGTTCAAATACATGCAGGGTGTGTGCCTTCGTGGAGTCACTCAGCATCGTGGCTGGGCTCGCGGGTGTCATCCTGTTGCTGCGCGGAGTGTCTCGCCTGGTAAACGGGGAAGCCGACGCTACAGAGGGCTGATGATCGGTCAAGTGTCCTTTTGAGGGTCTGATTTCGACTCGGCCGCAGGTCTTCTTCAAGACCGGCAGTCGAATTCCGGTTCTACAGTGGTGCCCCATCATCTGCTGGCCACTCAGCCTATGATTGTTGCGCGGTTCATCAAAAACAGTGCGTCGAGATTCACAGCTCACGGCCACTGCGAAATGTCGGCTACAATACGCTCGAGAATCCATCTAACTGGTCAGTACAGAACGCACAGGTAGCAAAAATCGAGAAAGTTAGAAAACAGGAATAATCAACCAGTACATGACGCGAAATTGTTAGGATTGTTCACGTCGTATCCTCGGTACTTGGGCTAGGCCATCGGAACGATCGGTGTCCAGTCCGGTTCCCAGTCGTCCACCACAAATTCACACTCTTGGGTCATTGTTTGACTTAACGTTCACAGTCATCATCTACCCAACAAATATTGCATGGTGGGGTCGAAAGGAACGTAATGGCGAAGTGGACACGACGGTCGCTACTCCGTACTGTTGCCGTGACTGGATTCACCGGCGTCGCAGGCTGCTCTACATTCCTCCCTGGACTGCCACCACCAAAGCCCAGGATCGATGTCCAGTCCAACGGGTTCAAACCTAGTCGGCTTGTCATTGACCCTGGTGAGACGGTCACGTGGTGGGATATCGAGACTGTCAAGCATACTGTAACCGCCTACGAGAGCCGAATTCCCGACGAGGCAGACTATTCGCGAGCGGTGGGTTTGACTCCGAAATCGCTGCTCGGGCCGAACAAACGGATCCTGGACTGCTTGGTCCGGGCGACCGCTTCGCCCACCAGTTCACCGCCCCCGGACACTATCACTACTACTGCATTCCACACGAAGATTTCGTCACAATGGCCGGAAAGATCGTCGTTCGGACACCGGAAGGTGAGATTCCTCCACCTCCCGAGGTCGTCCAGCCCGATACCGACCACGTCGTCCAGATGGGGCCGCTGGACTACTACCCAGATTCATTGGCGATTCGGCCGGGTGAGAGCGTCGGCTGGGTGAACGGGACAGGAATTGCTCATTCCGTCACCGGCGAGGATGGCGGAACAGCGATTCCCGAGGGTGATGACAGAGAATTGCCAGCGAACGGCGAGTACTTTGCCAGTGGCGGGTTTGAGTCGGCGGCGGCCGCGGTCGAGGACTGGTCGACAGCGAGGAAGGGCGATGTCCTCCCCGAGAAGCCATTTGTTCATACGTTTCAGGAACCCGGTACGTACCCGTATCTGTGCCTCTTGCATACCTTCAATATGCAAGGGACTGTGATCGTACGCGATGTCTGAACTGCTTGCTCCCAGAACCCCGTTCTCTCCTTTGCGGAGGCTCATCTTGGACGGGTCGAATTCTTTGCAGTCAAGACGTAGGCTTACTGAACCGGCCTTTCCGGTGTGATCGTGAGAAACAAACGACTGTCAGAAATCAATCGATAATCGGCTACCCAACACCGTGGATATCGGTCAGCTATTGTTGGTTAGCACTTTTTGCTACACTGTCGCGGCAACGTGTTGACACTCGGCTTGTGCCGGCGTCGGCTGTAACGTCAACCCAGCTAACGCTAACTCCCTCGGGACCTCTGGCGGAATCCCATCGGCACTCCGAAACACGACATCTAGCGTCTATTCACCGTACCGTCTGGCGCTTGGTGCAAGCACATCAACCGACTCAGTCACACATGCGGTACGGTCTTCTCACGGACGTGGCTTTCGACCGTGATCTTAACAAGTCATTTCTTGGGACCCCACGGTTCTCGCTAAATGAACAATGCAGCTGGTTCCCAATTGTTGAGACAGGGTCGAAGATATTCGGCGAAAACGGGCTTATGTTCTGAATTGAACTTCGACTGTCTGCCAAACTGTTTTATTCCCTTCTACTGAAAAATTGGACATGGGTGATCCGGCGTGTTACCGGGAGTACTGTCCAGACTGTGATACGCGGGTGACGATTGTCGACGAGAATTGCCCGTCATGTGGACAGTCGCTCGGTATTGACTGAAGAGCGGAACATCTCAGTAGATGAGTCTGGACTAGTGAGGGGTACTTGGACGGCTACCGTAGTGTCTCCCTTCTTTTTTTAAGAGGGTGGTTGCCGGGCCCAACGGACCTTACATCTGGAACTGCAGGCCGTCAAGAGTACAATGAGTACATGAGTATCACGAATCCGACGGCAGTGAAACTGCTTTGGATGATCGCACTTTCGAGGACAGGGAGAAAGAGCTGGCGAGCACTCCCGGCGTGTAGAGTGCCAGTCGTGATGAAACCAATTCCCAGACAAAGCGCTCGCAAGTGAGATGCTTTTTCTGCTGTATCCAATGCTATCTTCACGCTTCAAGCATTCAATCATCAAAAATATCGGTCAGCAACACGGTTTTGGCCCTAAAAAGACGTTATCTCTCGACTAGTGCATACATATTCCCCCATTTTAGATATATTGTCGGAATAATAGTACAGATTTGGTTCCTTTGTATACCAAACTCGACAAGATGCACTCATACTTGGGAAAGAGCAGATTCATATTTCGCAGAGTGATATCTACTCTGTTAGACCGATGGCGATACTCGATTCGAACCATCTCAGACCGCGCGTGACCGCTTGACCCAGCCGATGCGTGTGATTGCCTCCGCGCCGAGTTGGCCAAGAAGTCCGGCGGCCTCAAGGTCGTGTTCCGCGAATGCGTCGACGACGATATCGCCGGCGCTGAGGACGCCGTGTTCACCGATAGGGACGTACAGTCCGGACTGAAGATCACCACGGCTGTGGTCATCTGCGGTCAGTTCGTGGTCTGCGTGGAGTTCGGGCTCGCCAGTCCGGAACGTCCGTGCGGCGGGGGTCTCCTCGTCCACGGAGTAATCCGGCCGGTCGCCGGCCCGCTCAACACATTCCTCGGTAGCCACGACTGTTCGCAGCAGTTCGGCGTCTGTATCGACCAGCCGAACCGTTGTATTGACCAGTCCGAGGATGTTCTTCGCAGCGTCGGCGAGGATTTCCGCAACGTCCTGCCGTGAACTCACAGACCGGAGTTCCTGGCTCGTCTTCCGAAGCACCTCGATGCGCTGTTCGCGTCGCTTCACATCGGTGATATCCTGGACGGTCCCGTACAACCACAGTTCCCCGCCTGCCGTTTCATGCGGCTCACAGTGCATCTTTACCGACCGCTCCGTCGTGCCCGCCCCGGTAAGCGCCACGTCGACGGTGAACGGTTCGGTATCGGAAGTCGCCTCGGTAAATAGCCGTAGCACTTCTTCCTCGTCACTATCGGTGTATCGGGCGACGAGGTCGGCAAACGAGAGTTGCCGGTCCGGATCGATACCGTGGACTCTCTTGGCCTGTCGGCTCCACCATGTCTCATCAGTCGCCACCTTATGGGACCACACGCCGACACCAGCAAGCCGCTGAAAGCTTGACAGCAGTTCCAGACACTGCTCCTCATTCAGCAACTCCGACGGTCTGTCTCGTGGACTACCCATGTTCCTGTGGACAGCTAACACAGACGCCAGATAAAAACCTTCGTGTGGTGTGCCTGTACCGTACTCGGGGACCTCGTACCGAATCGCTATCCGCCCGTGATCTCGGTCGGCGCGTGCGTCTAATCTGGAACCGGTCGGAACAGTCAATTTAATTACTAGTATGTGGCCTATGTTTCTGATCCATCCGTTGCCAATGGCTGATTACTGGCAGTACTTGCAATTAGTATTCACATAATGCGAATAGTACCCGACAGACGCGGCGATGTTCGCATTATGGAAACAATTATCAAAACGGCGCAGTATGAGTTCAGTATGATAGAGAATACCGAGCGCCGGACCCTCAAGACGACCCAGACGTCGCTGCGGATTCTCACCCTGGTTCTGGAACACGACGGACTCTCGCTGGCAGAACTCGACGGGATGGTCGACAGTCCGAAGAGTTCGATTCTCAGCCACCTCGACACGCTCCGTGACAGACGATACCTGGTGAAAACTGACGGGGTGTACCGGGTGAGTTTTAGAGTGGCTCTGCTGGGTGACAGAGTCAGAGCCCGGTATCCCAACCGCGACCGCGTCAGGTCTGTCCTCGAAGACCTGGCCGAGACGACAGGTGAGGAGGCTAACTTCACTATCTTCGAGCATGGCCGACTGCTGATGTTCCACGGGACTTCGGGCAACGCGGCTGCTGTGGAGGATGAAGCCGACTACCGCTCGGAGTATTACCTCCACAATACCGCCGCTGGAAAAGCCATCCTGTCGGAACTTGACCAGACTCGTGTCGAGCGTATACTCGACAAGTGGGGACTGCCACGGGAGTCCGAGGCCACGATCACGGACCGGGAGCGACTGTTCGACGAACTGGCGGAGACCGGTGAGCGTGGGTACGGCATCGTCGACGAGGAGTTCGCGCCCGGCCTCGTTGCCGTCGGGGCGGCCGTCCACCACGACGACGGGACGGTCCTCGGTGGGCTGAGTGTGGGCGGACCGAAGTATCGGATCGATAGAACTCGCATCAACCGCAAACTGGGCGAGCAGTTGCTCGGGGCCGTACACTCACTGGAATCCACACTCAAATCGTAGCCAGTCGACCGCCTTTCCAGTACTATTTGACGCCCGAGATAACGGCTGTACGTGTGTTATTTCCAGTGAATCAGACCACTAATTCCATGTTCTGGGGCTCCCATTGCATTATGCGAAGCCCGACCCAAACCGACCGTTTGGCTCATACGGCGACTTCCTGGTACGGCACCTACTGGCCAGATCCGGCCTCTATTCGCATTATGTGAATAATTTTGGCAAACGCTCGGTTCGTGGTCGGTGGGATTACTGCTGGCCGGAGCCGGGAGATAGACACGAGAACAAAATGATTGATTGTGGATAACTAACACACTATCCGTCCACGATGGGCTGAGCATTGAGTTCGAAACCTATCCAACATTATTAATATAGCAGAAGTTTTAAATATGCTGTTATACCATTCTTTCATGGACGTTCCAACTATGACCAGAGATGCAGAAGCGGTAGACGGGTCCAGGCGAAGCTATCTGAAAGCTATCGGAACCGCTGGCATCGCTGCCGGCCTCGCCGGCTGTTCGGGTGGTGACGGGGGCAGCGGCGGCGGTGGTGACACCACAGGTAACGGGGACAGTAGCGGTGGCGGCGACGGCGGTACCGAGTACGCCGCTATCGGAAACTTCCCTCCCGAGGGCGATACGGTCTCCATCGGATTCAACGGACCGACCTCGGGTGCGTTAGGTCCGGACGGGCAAGACCAGGAGAGGGGGTTCGACCTGGCCGTCACACACCTCAACAACGGCGGGGGACTCGTAGACTACTGGGATCGGCTGAGCGGCGGCGGCATCATGGGCCACCAGGTCGAACCGACGAAGGCCGACACTGCGGGAAGTGCTGACACGGCCCAGGACAACATCGACCGGATGATTCAGCGGGACAACATCCAGTTCTGGACCGGTGGCATGTCCAGTACGGTGACGATGGCGATGCAGAACGTCGCCCAGCGCGAGAAAGTCCCGTTCATGGGCGGAAACTCCACCTCCGCGGGCATCTCCGGCGAGAACTGCTCACGGTACTACTTCCACCCGACGTTCCACGCGGAGATAATCGGGATGGCGATGGGCGAGGCCGCCCCATCCGTGCTCGGGGAGGACCAGTCGCTGTTCCACATCTACATGGACTACTCCTACGGCCAGTCGAACCGCGACGCCGCCCGCAAGCACCTCACCGAACAGGGGCCGTGGGAGGACGCCGGTGGGGCCGCCATCGCCGAGGGCGAGACTGACCACAGTTCCCAGATACAGGCCCTCGAAGACTCCGGGGCCGACACGCTGTACTTCTCCAGTTTCGGCAACTTCGCCGCCAGCGGCCTCGCACAGTTGCGCGACGCCGGCCTGACCGACGACATCGACGTCATCATCCCGCACGTCAGCGCGTTCACGCTCGACCCCCTCGGCGCGGACGCGGAGGGCGTCCTCGGGATGGAGCCGTGGAACCCCAACGCGGACAACGAGCCGAGCCAGGTGTTCGTCGAGGCGTACCGACAGGAGTACGACGAGACGCCCAACCAGAGCTCGATGCACACCTACGAGTCGATAATGGTCTACGCGGCCGCCGTCGAGGAGGCCGGCACGTTTCACCCACCCACGGTGGTCAGAACGCTCGAAGAGTTCGAGTGGAGCCTCGCGTGGGGTGACTCGGGGTTCCGGACCTGCGACCACCAGGTCGAACGACCGTGGTACCTCGTCCAGGGCGTCGGCGACGACCGCGCGGAGGAACTCGGCATCCGGACGGAGATCGTCGAGACGACCGACCCGCTCGTCTACGAGTGCAGTTCGTTCCCCGCGTCGAACTGCGCGATGGGCGACAACCCCTACGGCGACGAGTAACGAACGGTCAGGCACACGGAGCCATAGACGACTGGACGCCGGGCCGCCATCGAGCCCCGACCGTGGTGGCTCGCCGGTCATCGCGGCGTTTCGAACTGGCACGGTTCCGACCGCCGACGTCCAACAAAGCGCAACGTTAACGTACCTGATGGATGCAATACTAATCGGACACATGAGACGAACACGCAAACCTGTACCGGAGTGGCAAGCATGAGTATCGACGGAGTCGTTGGCTTCCTGTTCATCGCGCTGAGCGTCGCATCCCTGTACCTGCTCGTCGCGGTCGGGCTCTCGATCGTGTTCGGGTCGCTCAAATACGTCAACATGGCCCACGGAGTTCTGTATCTCGCCGGTGCGTACATCGGACTCCTCATCGCGTCGACCAACCAGTACGGCGGACTGCTGAGCGAGGCGGGCCAGGTCGGGCTCGGCTGGGGGTTCGTCCCGGCGCTGATACTGACCCCGGCTATCGTCTTCGTCCTCGGCATCGCCATGGAGCGGTTCATCGCCAAGCCGTTCTACGAGCGCGACCTCCTCGACCAGTTGCTGGTGACGTTCGGCATCCTTATTGCGGCCCAGGAGGTCGTCGCCATCGTCTTCGGCCGGACGGGAACCATCTACCCCCGTCCCGAGTGGCTCACCGGCGCGATATCCCTCCCCGCCATCGGGACGCCACCCGGAATGAGCGCAGCGTCGACGATACGTGTGCTGGTCGTCGCGCTCACGGTCCTTTTCATCCTGGCTATCTTCGCGTTCTTCAAGTACACCGAGTACGGGCTCGCAGTGCGTGCCGGGACCGAGGATTCGGAGATGGCCCAGATGCTCGGTATCCGGGTCAGACGGCCGTTCCTGCTGATATTTGCCGTCGGGTCCGCGTACGCGGGCCTGGCCGGCGTCCTCGGGGGGTCGCTGTTCAATGTCACCTCCAGCATCGGTATGGAGATAATCATCCCCTCGCTGGTCATCGTGATAATGGGCGGTGTCGGAAGTCTCCGGGGGACCGTGGTCGGCGCGCTCCTCGCCGGCCTCTTCTTCGCGGCGGCCACCGAACTCATGCCGAGCATGACCCGTGCTAGTATCTACTTGCTGGCTATCGTCGTCCTGTCGCTCAGACCGAACGGCATCTACCCCTCGAGGGAGGTCGGACAATGAGCATCGACACGATTCGCAACAGCGTCGACGGCGACTCGACGCTGGTTAGCTGGGAGACGTGGAACCGGATCAAACACACCGAACGGTTCGTCGTCCTCTCGTCGGTCCTGTTTGTCCTCCTGTTTTCATACGCGTTCGGCCGTGCCCCAGTCGTCTCGGACGTTCTCAGAGGCTATCACGGCCTGGCGATGACCATCCTCATCTGGTCGATATTCGCCCTCGGCTTCAATCTACTCCTGGGCCAGACCGGGCTCCTCTCCTTTGGCCACGCGATGTTCTTCGGTACGGCGAGCTACGCCGCAGCGCTGTTTGCGATTCACGTGTACAACGAGCCACTCCTCGTCGTGCTCGTCGGGATGCTTGCCGCTGTCGCCCTCGGCGTGGTCGCGGCGCTGATACTGCTGCGTCTCCACACCGTCTACTTTTCCATCGTCGCGCTCGCTATCGCCCAGTTCCTCTACTTCCTCTCCCGGGAGCCGCTGGTCGAGGTAACCAAGGGCATCAACGGGCTCGACATCCCGCGCGTGCCGCTCCTTGGAATCATCGACCTGGAACACGAGTACGGCGGGCTCCTCGGGACGCTCCTCGTGAACAACCTCTACATCTTCATCGGGGTCTTCTTCGTCGCCGTCGTCGCGCTCATCACGCGCATCCGCAAGTCGCCCTACGGGCTGATATTCAAGTCCATCCGGGAAAACGAGAGGCGGACAGCGTTCGTCGGCCTCGACGTCTGGCGCTACAAGTTCGCGGCGTTCCTCCTCTCGGCGGCCATCGTGGGCCTCGCCGGGGGCCTGATGGCCGTCAACACGCAGTTCGCCGGTGTCGAACGGCTCTACTGGTCCGTCAGTGGCGACATCGTCGTGATGACGGTCCTCGGTGGGCTGGGAACGCTCGCCGGCCCCGTCATCGGGACGTTCGTCTTCTTCTATTTCAAAGGTATCGTCAACGGGTTCCCGACGCTCGGGAACTACTGGCTGCTCCTGCTGGCGCTGTCGTTTACCGCGGTCGTGTGGGTCTATCCGGACGGTATCTGGGGCATGCTCGCCGACTTCGCCCGGGCGCTCCGGGACCCGAAGGAACTGGCGGCGAAGACGAGACGGTGGCTCTCGAACCTGGTCCCCGGAGGTGACGGGTGATGGCGCTGCTCGAAACCCGCGGGCTGACCAAGGAGTTCGGCGGCCTCACAGCGCTGGACGACGTGGACATGGCCGTCGAGGAGGGCGAACTGGTGTCGCTCATCGGCCCCAACGGGGCCGGCAAGTCGACGCTCATCAACACGATAACGGGACAGCTATCGCCGACGCGGGGCGACGTCTACTACGCCGGGACCGATCTCGTCGGGATGAAACCGTTCGAGATCGCACAGCTCGGGGTCGGTCGGTCGTTCCAGACCGCGTCGATTCTGCCGGAGCTCACGGTCCGTGAGAACATCCAAGTCGCGTCGTTCGCGGCCGAACACGGATCCTTCCGGATAAACTTCCTGCGCCGCCGGGACTCCTTCGAGGAGGTCCAGGCACAGACCGACGACATCCTCGAGACCATTGGGCTCGATTCGAAGGCCGAAATGGACGCCCAGTCGCTCCCGTACGGCGACAAACGCCGGCTCGAAGTCGCCATCGGGCTCGCGACCGACCCGGACCTCCTGTTCATGGACGAGCCGACGGCTGGGATGTCCCCGGCGGAGACCGAGATGACGGTGGACCTCGTCGGCGACCTCCTGACGGAGTGGGGGATGACGATATTCCTGGTCGAACACGACATGGACATCGTCTTCGACGTCTCCGACCGCATCTTCACGCTCCACCAGGGCTCGCTCATCGCCCGGGGGACCCCGGAGGAAATCAGGGAGCACCCGGCCGTTCGAGAAGCCTATCTCGGCGGGGGTGAGGGGGCGTGAGCCTGCTTCGCCTCGACGACGTTCACGCCTACTACGGCCCGAGCCACATCCTGCGGGGCGTCTCGTTCGACATCGAACGGGGCGAAATCGTCACCCTGCTCGGCCGGAACGGGGCGGGCAAAACGACCACCGTCCGGAGCATCGCCGGGACCGAGCCGCCGGAGGTGCGCTCCGGGACCATCCGCTTCGACGGGACGGACATCACGGACTGGCCGGCCGACGACGTGGCGATGGGCGGCATCGGCGTCGTCCCCGAGGGGCGTCGCCTGTTCACCGAACTCACGGTCGAGGAGAACCTCCAGATGTCCGAGATTACGCGCGGCTGGTGGAACACTATCCGCCGCCGCGGCCTCGGTGGCGACGACAGCACGATGACTCTCGGGGAACTCTACGACCTGTTCCCCCGGTTGGAGGAACGGCGGGAGCAGGAGGCCGGCACGCTCTCGGGCGGCGAACAGCAGATGCTATCGATTGCCCGTACGCTCCGGTTGCCGGACCTGGAACTGTTGCTCCTGGACGAGCCGACCGAAGGGCTGGCTCCACAGATAGTCAAGACGGTCGGCGACTCCATCGACGAAATCGCCGACCGGGGACTGACGGTGTTGCTCATCGAGCAGAACGTGCGCGAGGCGCTTCGGGTCGCCGACCGCGGCTACGTCCTCGACCAGGGCGACATCGTCTACGAGGGGACGGTCGAGCAACTCGAAAACAAGGATCTCGACGAGTACCTCGTCGTCTGACCCGGGACCCGCGGACGAGGACAGCCGACAGCATTATTTTCTCAGCGTCGAAAGGTGGGATAGATGTCGAACAGTAACCGCCGGGAGTTTCTCGCTTCGCTCTCGACAACCGCAGTCACCGTCGCCGCCGGGTGTCAGAGCCCGGGTACCGTCCGCTCGGAACACCCGATATCCGACCCCGTCACGTCGTGGCCGACGTTCCGGGGCAGCCGATACAACACCGGTTACACCGGGGCTCCCGCCTCAATCGGTGCAAGTCCGTCTGTCAGCTGGACCTATGAGGCCGACGGCCCGTTCTGGGGGAGTCCGGTCGTGGCAGCCGGGACCGTTTTCATCGGCAGCACGGATCGGTCGCTGTACGCGCTCGACGCGGCGACGGGGGCCGAACAGTGGACGTTCCCGACACAGCACCGCATCGAAGCGACGCCGGCCTACGACGATGGAACCGTCTACGTCGGGTCCTACGACAAACACCTCTACGCCGTCGACGCCGCGAACGGATCGGAGCAGTGGTCCAGGGCGTTTAATGGCCTGATACGGGGGAGTCCGACGGTGTGGGACGGGTCGGTCGTCGTCGGCGTCGGCTGTCACAATCTGGCGTGTGCCTGGTACGCCGACGAGAACGACGTTCCCGAGAACGGCTGGATTTACTCGCTCGACGCGTCGACGGGGGAGACGGAGTGGCAGTACGAGGTCGGCACCGAAGTGGTGAGCAGTCCGGCGATAACCGACGAGTTCGTGTACATCGGCGCGTCGGACGGGACCCTCTACGCACTGGCCCCGACGACGGGCGACGTCGAGTGGACCTACGAGACCCGGGACATGATATGGTCCAGCCCGGCCGTCGCGTACGGGACTGTGTTCATCACAGACTGGAACGGGAACGTTCACGCCGTCGATTCGGAGACGGGGGAACAGGAGTGGCTCGCGGACACGGCCGGGCGGTACATCTCGGGGTCCGTCGCCGTCGACGAAGAGGCAGCCTACGTCGGCCACACGCCGTACAACACGCTGGACGACCCGACGACGAACCACGCGAAGATATTCCGGTTCGACCGCACGGACGGGACGGAGGAGTGGGCCTTCGAAACGCCGGCCCTGGAGGTCGGCAGCAGTCCGGTCGTGACAGAGCAGCGTCTCTACGTCGGGAGTCACAGGCAGACCGACGGCGACAACGTCGGGGTACACGCGCTCACGACCGGCGGCGAAGAGGAGTGGTTCCTGGAGATCGGAAATCGGGGCGTCGGCTCCAGTCCGGCGCTCGTCGACGGTGGCCTCTACTTCGGCGGCACCGATGCGACGGTGTACGCTGTCGAGTGAGCGCCCGGCTTACGCCTCGGGGACCTCACCAGGTGGGAACACGGTCGCTTCTTCGAGATCACGTATCTCGGCTTCCGGTCCGGGCGGGCAGTACGTGGCGATGAACCGGAGCGGCTCCCAGGACGTGTTTATCGTGCTGTGTTCGACGCCTGCAGGGATGTAGACCATCTCGCCCGCGCCGACGGTCCGTTCCTCGTCCGCCACGGTCTGTTCGCCCTCGCCGCTGAGGAAGTAGAGTATCTCCTCGCTGTCTGGGTGCGTGTGTCGCTCGTGACCTTTCCCGGGATCGAGGACCACGACGCCGGCACTGAACCCCTCGGAGCCGGTGACGTCGGGGGTGTTCATCCACTTCAGTGTCCCCCAATCTAGTTGTATCGTCTCGACGTCGTCTGGCTGGACGAACCGCTGATCTGCTACCATAACGTATGGTATCGAACAGCAAGATATATTAAATATTGTGATTGGGTTGGGGGCGGTCTCCGTACTATGCCCCAACAGGTTCGAAAGAGCGGACAGCGCCATATCTGAACCCCAATCTTGATTAGGGCTTCTATCGATAGTTTCAGTGGACTATGGAGTTCGAACGAACCGAGTCTCTAGAGCGGTTAGAATCAACTGTAAAGGACAACGAACCTGTCATCGGAGCGGGGGCAGGCACGGGAATCTCGGCGAAGTTCGCCGAGCGCGGTGGGGTCGATCTGCTCATCATCTACAACTCGGGGCGGTACCGGATGAACGGCCGCGGATCACTGGCTGGCATGCTCTCGTACGGCGACGCCAACGAGATCGTACTGGAGATGGGTCAGGAGGTCTTGCCTGTCGTCGAGGACACGCCGGTCTTGGCGGGTGTCAACGGCACCGATCCGTTCCGTGAGATGGACGTCTTCATCGAAGACCTCAGACGCCGCGGGTTCTCGGGTGTCCAGAACTTCCCCACAGTTGGCCTGATCGACGAGGACAGTTCGTTCCGGAAGAACCTCGAAGAGACCGGGATGGGCTACGACCGGGAGGTCGAGATGATCCGGGAAGCCAGTGAGCAAGGGATGCTTACCTGTCCCTACGTTTTCAACGAGTCACAGGCCCGCGAGATGGCCAAAGCCGGTGCTGACGTGGTCGTCTCGCACATGGGACTGACCACCTCTGGCGATATCGGCGCGGAGACTTCTCTGAGCCTCGACGAGGCCGCCGACCGCGTGCAGGCACACCATGACGCCGCCAAAAGCGTCAACGGTGATGTGATGGTCATCTGTCATGGCGGTCCCATCGCCTGGCCCGAGGACGCCCAGTATGTCCTCGACAATACCGACGGCGTCGTCGGCTTCTTCGGTGCCTCCAGCATCGAGCGCCTCGCTACCGAAGACGCAATCGAAAAGCAGGCACGCGAGTTCAAGGACATGACAGTCTCATGATTCGACCGACACAACTGAGGGACATACGATGAGCGTTGTCATCGTTGGCACACTCGACACGAAGGGCGAGGAGATCGGCTTCGCACGCGATATCATTCAGGCCCAGGGCATCGACGTCCACCTGGTGGATGTCGGTGTGATGGGCGACCCGGAAATCGAACCGGATACCACTGCCGCCGAGGTGGCACAGGCGGGTGGCTCGTCTCTCACAGCGCTTCGTGACGACGGGGACCGTGGTGCGGCGATGGAGGTCATGGGCGATGGTGCGGCAGCTATCGCGACCAGGTTCCACGAGGCGGGGACGCTCGACGGGATTCTCGGGCTGGGTGGGTCGGGGAACACGTCTATCGCCACGAGGGCGATGCGAGCGCTTCCCGTTGGCGTCCCGAAGCTTATGGTTTCGACGATGGCTTCAGGAGATACCGAACCCTACGTCGGGGCCACCGACATCGCGATGCTGTACTCCGTCGCTGACATCGAAGGACTGAACCAACTCTCACGGACCGTCATCGCTAACGCAGCGCTGGCGATGGTGGGCATGGTCGCTAACGACCCTGGCGTGGAGCTATCCAACAAGTCGACCATCGGGATAACTATGTTCGGCGTCACCACGCCGTGCGTTCAGGCGGCGCGCGAGGTGCTGGAAGACAGAGGGTACGAGACCATTGTCTTCCACGCGACCGGTACCGGTGGCCGGGCGATGGAGAATCTAATCCGTGAGGGTGTCATCGACGGGGTCCTCGACGTGACCACCACGGAATGGGCCGATGAACTCGTCGGTGGGGTGCTGTCCGCTGGCCCAGACCGACTTGACGCGGCTGCCGAAAAAGGGATCCCGCAGGTCGTCGTTCCCGGCGCGCTCGATATGGTTAACTTCGGGCCGCGTGAATCTGTCCCGGAGAAGTTCGAAAACCGGACCTTTCACGTCCACAACCCACAGGTAACGCTGATGCGAACGACACCGGAAGAAAACGCCGAACTCGGACGGATCATCGCTGAGAAACTCAACGATGCGACCGGACCGACGGCGCTCGCGCTCCCGCTCGGTGGCATTTCGATGCTCGATGAAGACGGTGCGGATTTCGACGATGCCGAAGCCGATGCGGTACTGTTCGATGCGCTCCGTGCCCATCTCGATGAGACAGTCGAACTGATCGAGTCCGAGGCCACGATCAACGACGAAGCGTTCGCTCAGGTGATTGCGGACAAACTCGATGCATATCTGCACGAGCGTTCCCGCAACTGACACCAGGTATCGACAGTACTCAGGTATCGATTCCCTCGAGTGTGACTGTTCTAACAGGCCAGAATACGACTAACCCGACGTCGTTCCACCAATCGATCTGGCTGCCATGGAGACCAATCAGGCGACGCTCAAAGGTGACGCCAAAGAAGGGTACGTTCAATTGAAACTTCATGATGGTACCTCCGAACGGACGCTCACCCGCGCAGGTAATCCGGTCACCGTTGATGACGACGGCTACCTCAACGATCCCGAAGTCGGGAACTCTTGCCGTTCCGCCTCGAAACCAAAGAAGCCCACCAGTCTGTCGCTCGTGGTGACGACCTTCGTGAGATCATTCTGCGCCCTGTAGACATCGACGATATTAAAATCAGAATCCGCAATTAGAAGAGAGAAAGGTCGAGATGTATGACAGATAAACCACTATCGAGGGGTAGAAAAGAAATATTCCCGAACTTAAACAATGACGAGTACAGATACAAGATCAGATACAGGATAAAAGAGAAGGAATCGAGAAGAAAGAAGAAGAAATAGACGAGAGTAACAATGATACCGAGGCAGGTCGGAAGGAACAGGAAGAGTTAGAAGAAAAACCTACATAAGAGCGACAGCGATCCCTCCGAGGCCGACCCCCCACACACCGTGTGCGATATGAAATTGTGAAGAGGATGAGGATAGGAGCGAGAGTTTGCAGTTCTATTGGATAGTATGCTCTCCAGTACTCTTTGGAAGAGCAGCAACGCCCGCGGCAGCGACTCCTCACACAGATCATAAACGAGTCAGTACTGTGGACTCCAGGGCGTTCCGCACCGTGGGCATTCGGCTGGAGCAGTTGCTATGTTATCATACTTCTTGACACACCCGCAGTCGCTACACTCCATGTTGCGTGCCATCAATGTTTTAGACCTAAGCGTTCATTCCATAATTATTTTTTCTGCCGACAACGGGGACAATCAATAGTTCGTATTCTGGCCCGCTGGATCGGCTTGAGAGTAATCACCGGTCAGTGAACTACCGACGTGCAGCCCGATATCTCAGCCACGCTCGGGAGGCGTGTATCTGCACCCCGTCAAGAGTGTACGAAACAGCGCCCTGGCTACCGCAACTTTCTCTGCGTCCTCATCAGCCGACACAACAGCTACTTCGAATTCGTAACTGTCTCAGTAGTGGGCCTACCCTCGCTGTCGACGTCAAGAAATACGGACGCTGGGTCAGTCGTTCACGGTCGGTACAGTCTGGCGGCGTCAAAGCATTGCTGGAAACTCCCGCCATAGGGATTGGCTCGGCGGACGTCTTCAGCTATCGTCGGAGACTTGGTGTGTCCATAGGTCGTAGCCGACGACAAGCGTCATGACGCTCGTCGGTGCGATTAGTAGCAGCCTGCCCATGGAGGGGAGCTCGATACCTGCAAGCGAGAGGCCGAAGAGCACACCGGTGAGTGCCGGTGCGCCAATAAGCGCGGCGCCGAGTCGGGGCTTCTCGGATCGGACGTAACCAGCGCCCCATCCGATGAGTCCGAAGAATATGAGGAGGAACGAAAGAGCCCAGATGAGGAAGGCGGTGAGTTCCCTCCCGATCTCGTTTGGGCCAGCTGTGGTGAATAATAGCGTTCCAAGCAAGCAGAGCCCGGTCCCAACGAGACCTGCGAACGCGAACACGCGCTGCAAGCGTGACATCGATGCACCGTCACGCCTGAATACTGCGCTTAAACCGACTAACACCAGCGCATTCGCGCTTATTATGAGCGCGGGCCTGAGCGTCCGTTGCACCCAAATCCCACTAAACAGCGGTGGATTGAACACATACGAATCTCCCGGTCGCGGTGTGGGCCAGAGTTCAAGCGGAGCTATAGCAATGAGCAAACATACCGCACTCAGAGCAAGTAGCGGACCAGCGATCCGATAGGAGCGACGCCACATAGCAGGTCACTCACCTCCAAGCGCTACGACGGTACCGTCCGGTGACACACTCACAATTCCGCCGTCTAGCACCGCCAGTGAGACGGCCTGATACTCGGCCGGATACTGCCATACTGCCTCGCCAAAGCGCGTGGTGAACGCGGTAAGACCATCATCACGCTGGAACGTGAACACGCCGTCATCGGCCGCTGCAGTCACCGCTCCGCCGAGATTGATTTCCGAGCACCACCGCGGCTCCGGTGGACCGTCATCGACGCGATCGAACGCGAACGTCGCGCTGGACGCCTCACCAGGTCGTTCGATTGCGTACACACTCTCGGGCGTCACGACCGGCACCTCGAGGGATCGCCCACGGTCGATACGCCACTGCTCGGTCCCATCAGTGAGCGATCGGCCGATTAGTTCGCCGTATGAACCGCTCACATAGACCGTTCGATCAACTACGACAGGATATCCGGTAGGCCGATCCGAGCGTCTCCAGCGGACTTCACTGGTGTCGGCATCCACCGCCACTACCTGCTCGCCATTGATCACAACGGTGCCGTCGGCCACGGCCAGCCTCGTCCCATCCGCTGGTACCGTCCACTGTCGGTGTCCATCGGTCGTATCAAATCTTGCCACGCCATCAGTTGTCGGTACAAACAGAGCAGCATCGGTCACTACTGGAACCCCTGTCCCAGCCACGTCGGTGTTCCGCCACACAACGGTCCCGTCGTCAACCGCAAGCGCAACGACACTGTCGGCCGTTGCAAGGTAGACCCGACCATTCGCCATCACCGGTGGCGCTGGGTTGTCTCCAATATCGACTGTTGACGGGACTGTGGCTGATGTGAACTCGCGTCGCCACTGTTCTGTTCCGTCACGGAGCGACAACGCGACGACACCGGTTGACATCGTCGAGACAACAGTCTCATCGGCGACGACCACCGCACTTGCACCACCGGTATCATTGCTAGCAGACGTCGTGGAGATATCCGTTTGCCACTGGACCGAGGGTGTCGTCGTTGCCATTTTGACTGGTGCATAGCCTGTGTTCGCGGCGTCGAACCGCGGCGAGGGCCACGAGCTGTCGGGGACTGTCTCGAAGCCTGAGTTGGCGGTTCTTGGTTCGACTGTATGAGATGGGTCCGGTGCGCCGCTGTCAGGGCACGACGACGAACAGCCAGCGATACTGGCGACTGTTCCGGTGGCGACCATTCCGAGGAATGTTCGCCGCAACGTGGAGGGCATCGACTGCTCGTTTTGATAGCTTCGTGAAAAATGTTAATACAATATTCCATTGAACGGGAATTCCGGCTGAATCTTCATTTCCGTGTTACTCAGCAGCTTCGCCCCACTGACGAACACACGGGGAACCGTCAGGGCCGGTGTTGCGGCAGAGGCCAGTGTCCTGGGCTCCGATTCGGTTCCCTGTTCTGCTGGTTCGGACTCGCTGCTACCCGAGCATCCAGCAGTTATGAGAACCCTGCTAGAACCGATCAGACCCGGAAGCGCTCGCCACTACATACACCAATTCCCTGTATGAAGTGTAAACATCTTCTGAGGGGCTCCAGAGTGAACGGTCCCCTACTCCCCGGACCGCTTCACTCATAGGTTTATTGAATACCTGACAAGATTGCTCGTACGCAGCACATTAGGAAAGATACCAGCCGAAAAGGAGAGGACTCAACAAGAGTGTTAGTGGAACGACAATCCAGACCTGTCCAGCCAACACGTTGTACTGCCCGAGTGTGACCGACACTGGGGTCCCCTCAACATAGCCGACCAGGAACTCGAACCCGATGGTGAGCCCCGTCCAGCCCACTCCGATCACCACCAATTCGACGTACGCATACTCAATCGGCGTCCACTGGAAGTACACGAACGAGGTAACCAGGAGTGCGGCGACAAGCAGTGCCGTACTCAACACGTGACCGGCGTACTCGCCGACGCGTGGGATTAACATCACTTCCCTGAAGCCGCCGTTGATCACCGCGACCACCGCCATGACAATCCAGACGCCCAGCGGATAAGCCAAAACGTCCGGCCGGATCAACTGTACGTCCCCCACTGAGAATACACTCATTCATGTCGTCAGTTCGGCCAGTGGCGAGTTAATCCTACTGTCGATTCTCGAATTGACGCGTTCGACAGGCCACTTTTTCCCACTGAATCCGTGCGAGATACGCGTGCTGTATCTCGCACAGATCTCCAGACACCTCGTTGAATTGGGAGAACTCACAGTGGTCGATACGCACGCCAACTGAGCGGCTATTTCTGGTGAGACCGTGAGAAACAGACGACGGTCAGAGATCAATCGGTATTGGCTAACCAACAATCAGACGCATTACGACCATATGTTGGTTAGCATCTGTAGACTTAGGCTGTCGCCGTGAGGTGCTGATGCCCTGTCAGTGATGAGATGTTTGGTAGATTCTTTCTCATGAACCAACTTTGACTGCTCTGGAGACGTGTCTGGCTACCTCTCAGAGAACGGCTCGGGCGAGACGGCCTGTTGCATCGCTTTGAGATTCGACCGAAGTTGATCGCTCGTCGAGCAGACCAGTTCCTTATCAGGCCAGGAACGGACTTCGAGCCCGTCGAAGCGAGGTGCAATCTGCTGGAAGGGGATGTCGGGTGGCGATGGGCACCTGATGAGCCACCCACAACCCACTGTTGTCAGAGGCACAGGTGGGTTCTGGACCCAGGGCATGGCGTGAAACGAGCGGGCACAGAGCGGAACGGGTACCAGAACCCGTTTACCAATAATGCATTCTATATAGATATTTTTTGTGGTAGTATGTCACACAGCCTCAATGCTACACCGCCACGCCTCAATGACCGGTCCGCTCTGGTTACACACGTGACACGGGACGCGGTTTTTACGCCCATCCACAGAACGCTCGGCTCCGCCGTTCACACCAATGGAATGGTGGGTTGCTAGGGGTGGGAGAAACGGGGGGCAACGCACCATCCGAGGTCGTCGGCTGCGACGACGGGTTCCAGCCCCGAAGCAATCGATGATGGGGGTGAATCCAACGGAATTGGACAGGGCGCAGAACCCACTTAGCATCGACACGAAGAAATATAAAAACGGTTACGATTCATGCCGCCGTCTGTCGGTTTCTTACCGGCCCGTAACCCACACATAAACTCCGATCTGACACTGACACGGTTGCGCAACTCTTGCGTTCGAAACAGCAGAATGGTGGGCGGCCGTGGGAAAGCGGCGTGCCACGCACCACCCAGCGTCGCTGGTGCCGACGACAGGTCCTGTACCCACCACATTCGATAGGACAACTGGCAATCACGGGACCATGGAGCGGGGGAACAGAATCTAACCTGGGTCTGATAGACAGAGAGTCTCGTGGTTTCCAAAATCGAAGTTGCTATCTTCAGCTGTGAAGACACCGTTCAAATCAGTCGGCGAGTGGCAGTTTGACGACAAAAACGGTTCCCATTGGCTCATTGTCTTCAGCCCAGATATCACCGCCATACTGGGTGACCAGCGTCTGGACGAGATAGAGCCCAATCCCCGTCCCCGAGCTACCGAGTCCACGCTCTCCTTTTCCGAAAACGATATCTTTCTTATCGTCTGGAATCCCCGGTCCGTTATCGGCAATTCGGACCTCGACATCGTCGTCGTGAACCTCGCAGGACACCTCAACGAGGGGGGTGTCCTTGTCGTTGTGTTGGACAGCGTTGTTCAGGAGGTTCCGAAAGACAGAACTGAGCATACTATTGCCGGCGACCTTGACCTCGGGGAGCGGGCTATCCAGACGGAACTCTGCCGCCGGGAACGATTCCTCGCGAAGCGACAACTCAGTCTCGATAACGGAGCAGATCGGCACCGGTTCCACGGTGAGATCTTCATTCGAGACAACCGTTTCCACGTAATCACGAGCTATCTCAGTCAGTTCAACGACGTGTTCGCCGCTGGCGAGAATTTTCTGCAAGTACTCCTCTCCTTCAGTATCAACGTGGGTTTCGAGCATCTCTGCCCAACCCAATACGACCATCATATCGTTGCGAATATCGTGACGGACGATTCGGTTCAGGAGTTCGAGTTCCTGCTCGCGACGCTTTTGCTCCGTGATATCTGTACAGATGCCGACGACTTCTGAGACCTCGCCGTCATCGTTTCGGAGGAGTACCTGCCGCGTGAGCACCCAGCGAATCGATCCATCCGGTCGTACGACCCGTCCCTCATACGCTTCCTCGTGGAGTCCCTGGGATGATGCCTGGATGTTTTTTCGTACACGGTCCCGGTCTTCGGGGTGGATGCTATCAATTAACCGAGTGACGTCGTCTTTGACGTCTTCGGGAGGAATCCCCCAGATATCCTCGAAGCCTGCACTGATGTAGCCGAATTCGCCGGGTCCTGTGGCTGTCCAAAGCGCAACACCATCAAGTTGGTCGAACAAGGCCCGGAAGTCGTGTCGTTGCCCAAGCGAAGCGGTGCCCATATTTACTTATTCGGTCCAAGCCGAATAAATACCGGTTACTGTTCTCATACCGCTGTATAGCATGCTAAAATTAGCAAGAGCAGTGGCAGCCACAGGGCTAGGCCCGAATATAGATAGTCGTTAGGTAGCGTATGCGCAACCGAACACGGCTGTTAGAGTCCTTTCAGGCTCTCGTAATCGATAGTCTCTCTCCGCCAGCGAAGAATCAGTGTGTATGACCAGTATCTGTCCCGGCGACCTGTGCTATCGTGACGGCTTCCCGAGAACACACGACTGCCGGTAACAGAGACTCGCCGATTAGGAGCGCCCGGCCTCGACGTGTCAGCAACCAGTCGCTGGGCGATTGCCACGCGGTCAAAATGACTCGACAACCGGTCTCAAGCAGCGTATCTCTGATCTAGTACCGATGAGCGATTCCTTCGAGTAGAGAATGTCCCCCTTCGTTTATCGGGACTTCTCGCGTACCCGAACGTATGGGAGAGCTCGAAACTGAAGCCGAGAAAACGCGGTCCGAAAGTGCATCGTCCCTCCGCGAACTAGCCGAGCAACTCGACGGCGACGACGCTGTGACGCTCGAACTCGGTGGGCAGCAGGTTCAGTTGGACCCGACGAACCCGGTGACATTCAAACTGGAAGGCGAGTCGGGCTGGTCTGAAGGTGAGACTGAGACAAAACAGAGTATCGAGTTCGAGTTAGTCTGGTGGCGTGAGACCCAGACGGCAGAAGAAGGAGCGGTGGAGATCACTACTGAAGGTCAGTAATATCCACTCATTCCCTCAGACATATCATATGTACGACCACATCCTCTTTCCCACAGATGGGAGCGAGCCAGCAGATTCGGCCCTCGACTATGCCCTCCAGATAGCCGCCGAACACGAGGCAACGGTCCACGTCCTCAATGTCGTAGACACCAGCCAAGTCAGCCGTAGCGGAATGCAAGGCGATGTGAGTGCCGCCCTGGAGCAGGAAGGAACAGAAATCGTGAACGAAACAGCCCAGCGCGCCAGAGAACGCGGCATCTCCGTGGTCTCGGAGGTAATCCACGGTGACCCCTACGAGGCGATTGTCGAGTATAGTACGCAGTCAGCCGTCGAGTTGATCGTGATGCCGACCCATGGACGGCGTGGATTGCAGCGGTTTCTCCTGGGGAGCGTTACAGAACGCGTTATCAACACCGCGGACATCCCCGTGATCGCAGTCAATCCCGGGACCCAACCACACACCTATCCGTGCCAGGATCTTCTGGTTCCAACCGACGGAAGCCGTGGTTCGGAACTCGCGTTGTCCGAAGGAGTCGCCCTCGCAAACGCAACTGATGCCACGCTCCATATACTCCACGTTGTCGAGACTGGAAGCCTCGGTCCGGATGCTCGCACCCTGGTGAAAGATGAGGAACTCACCACCCGGGCGGATGAGATCATTGCAGACGCCATCGAGACCGCAGCGGCGGCGACGGTCGATACCGTCGAGAGTGAAATTGAACTCGGTATCCCGTCCAAAGAGATCCGAAGCTACATCGACACACACGAGATTGACTTCGCCATCCTCGGCACGCACGGCACGACCGACTTCAGCCGCTACATGATGGGTGGGGTGAGTTCGAAAATCGTTCGAACGTCGCCAGTGCCGGTGATGTGGGTTCGAGAGCCGGACCCGAGTGGTGGGTGAGACGCCTCTGCTGGTAGGTGACAAACCACTTGAGCGTGATGCACGTAGGTACTCGCAGTGCACATGTACGAGGACATTCTGCTCCCGTTCGATGGAAGCGATGGAGCTGCGGAGGCATTACATCACGCTGCTGAGATGGCACACTGGGCCGACGCCACGATCCACGTTCTGTTCGTCGCGGATACGACACGCGACAGTGTGACCGTCGTCGAAACACAGGTCGTTGACGCACTTGTTCTGGAGGGTGAGGACATCGTCGAGGAAGCAGAGCGGACACTGAACACACTCGGTGTCGACTACGAGTCCGACGTCGTCCAGGGGAATCCAGCGCCGACGATCGTCGAGTATGCTGAGCGATACGATCACGACCTGATCGTGATGCCGACCCGCGGGCGGGAGGGGGTATCACGATACCTCGTCGGGAGCGTCACGGAGAAGATCGTCCGTCTGTCTTCCGTCCCTGTCCTCACAGCGCGGATGCAGCCCGACGAACAACTGGTGTTTCCCTACGAGAACATCCTGATCCCGACCGACGGGAGTGCCGGTGCAGCCCATGCTGCCGAACATGGTCTCTCACTTGCAGCGGCTCTCGGTGCGACTGTTCACGTGCTGTCTGTCGTCGACGATACCTCCCTGGGCCTGGACGTTCGCTCAACGATTTCGGAACGTGAAAGTGAACAGGCAGCGACCGATGCCGTTGACGATCTCGTGTCCGAGGCAGAGACACGCGGCCTTTCGAATAGTGTCCGGCACGTCAAACACGGGGCCCCTAACGAGGTAATACTCGACACCATCGAGTCGAACGATATCCACGCCGTCGTGCTGGGAACGACTGGGAGGCGCGGAAGTGATCGAATACTACTCGGGAACGTCGCCGAAAAGACCGTCCGCTCTGCACCAGTTCCCGTCATCACGGTTGGACGCGGGGAGTAGCGGTTCTGTGCGATGGCCCCCGGCTATCGAATTCCGATGCGTACGTAGGCTGATTTCATGCGTATACCCCCGTTCTCACGGATCGAGGGGCCCGATATCGCCTGTCTCAGGGTTGGGGGCCTCGGACCGTCAACACCGGAATCGACGACGTCCAAACGAGATACTCAGTGACGCTACCAAGGACGTATCGGTCAAAGCCCGTGTTCCGTGGGTGCCGAAGACGCTGTTATCGAGAGACCGTATCACTGCTGCGGGTGCAAGACCACACAAATCTGTCTCACCGTCAAGATACCAGTTCCAATCACGAACAGGACAAGGACGTCGGATGAAGTGATATCAGCAGGAACCCACCCAGGATCGAATATGTCCCTCATAGCAGGAACTCCCCTCTCGCGGCGTAACCTTTGTGCGTCTGCCATGAGGCTGTAGAGATGGAATCCGTGGATTCGAACATCAATGAGATACTGATACGAGGACGTGAATCCGGCCTACTGGTCGCTGGCGCTCTCGTCTCTCTGCTACTATTCCTGTTCGCAGTCCAGTTGCTGGGGGCGTCCACAGCGGCCGCGGCCGCTCCGCTCGAACGGTTTTTCAGGCGATACGTCGCCGGAAGTGGGCAAGCTCTGGGTGCGAGCTGGCTCGCCACGTACGTGCTCACCAACGGATCAGTAGTAGCGGCCCTGTCCGTCTCGCTGTTCAAGACTGGGGTCCTCACGGCTTCACAGTTGTTCCTGATGCTCGCCGGTTCACGCCTCGGGGGTGCCGCTATCGTACTCTTGATAGGAATGCTGGACTATTTCCAGAAGCGGCGCTCTTCGTTCGGTGAGGCGACTGAGTTGGGGATACTGACGTTCCTCCTGTCCCACTCGATCTATCTACCGGCGACCGTGCTCGGGTATCTCCTCTTGCCAGTACTCCGGACCGGACTCCAGGGCGTGAGTGACAGTGTTGAATTCTCGTTTAATCCACTGGCGGCCTTCGATCCAGCGACGGGAGCCATCGTCGATACTGCTGGTGTGAGCCTGGCACTCGTGATGGCCGTTCTCGTGCTGTTTGGCAGCCTCACGCTCTTCGACCGGGTGCTCAAACGGATCGACACCGAATGGCTCCGCAAGCGGTTCTTTCTCCGATTTCAGCACAAATGGACCTCGTTCGGGCTGGGTATCCTCATCACTGGCGTGACGACCAGTGTCGCGTTCTCGTTAGGCGTCGTCGTCCCCCTCTACAACCGCAACTACATCAAGCGGAAAGAAATCGTTCCCTACGTTCTGGGGGCGAATGTCGGCACCTTCTTCGACACGATTGTTATCGCTGTGCTTTTGGAATCTCCACAGGGCGTGGCTATCGTGTTATCACTCGTCGCAGTTGGAACGATCATCACGGTCGGAACACTGGTTCGGTTCTCGACGTACTTCCAAGCTGTCGAGACCGCCCAAACCCGTCTGGTTACCAACCGTTGGTACCTGGCTTGGTTTCTCACCTCGTTGGTTGTTCTCCCGATACTTCTGGTTCTACTCCCAATCTAGTTCTGGGACCGAGAAAGCCTGTTCTATCGGGAGAGGCCCGCCAATACGGGTGGAATCCCCTTCCGCAGGCTCAGTTTCCCCGGGCCTATATATGGATTTAACGCGCATCTCTCGGGTATGACTTCCGTCAACGAGGTGCTCGTTGCGTACGATGGGACTCCGCTCTCGGAGAAGGCGCTGACGCACGCGCTCGATGTGTATTCGGATGCGCCGATCACTGTCTTCCACGTTATCGACTACATCGAAGAGAGCTATAGCGCGAAAGCACTGATCGGAGACGAAACGCTCCGGAAACGGGCCCGAGATCGGTCGGCAGAACTGCTTGCCGAGGCCGAGGCGAAGGCAGCCGAGCACGACCGGGAGGTTAAGACAGCAAGCGAGGTCGGCAAGGCCGCTGACGAGATTATCGAGTACGCGGACAGACACGGCATCGACGTGATCGTTATCGGGAGCCACGGACGCTCGGGTGTCTCTCGAGTGCTCTTGGGTTCAGTCGCCGAAACCGTAATGAGACGTGCATCGCTGCCCGTGACTGTCGTCAGGTGACCGCAAACTGTGCGCCCAGATTCGCCCCTGAAACGGTGAATCACAACGTACCGAACATCCGGAGGTGAATCCACTCTCGAGACGCTGTTTTGTAATTGAGGGTTGAAAAATCAAGCCTGAGAGCCCTCGTCCCAATTCCGTCTCGGAGAGAGTGAGGTGCGGCTGGGGAAGCAGAAAGACACGGATGGCTGGTCGTCCAGTCGGTATTGATCAAGAGAATCATGGGTGAAAGAGCCACGGGTATGCGGTATCTCGTTGGACACACAGACTGATAAGTGGGCTGTGGCCCACTGACTTCGATTTGAGGCCGGATAACCCCGGCAGTCGATGGCAGTGCGGTCTCCAGCTGTGATGATATCGAATCTTTTTGTTATCGGTCGACAAATTCACAGCTGTGAACCTCAGCAAGGGGTTTGTCCTCGCCCTAATCGTTACCCTCCTCGGTCTCTCGGCCATACTGATACAACCGTTTCTCCAGTACGTCCTCGGTGCCGTCCTCCTCGCCTACGTGCTCTATCCGCTGCAGATCCGCCTCGAAGCGTACGTATCGCCGATGGTCGCCGCGCTCTCGCTCGTGATTCTGACGGTTGCTGGATTCGTCGCGCCGTTCGTAGTGATCCTCGCGACAGTCGTAGATAGCGCCAACCAGAACCTCCAAAACTTCGACGCTGACCCGGTACAGATCGAGGTAGTCGAATCCCGGATCGAAGAACTCACCGGACAAGAGGTCGATATCACAGGTGAACTCGTCAGCTCAGGGCGGGAAATCGGAACGATCGTATTCGAACGGTCGACCCAGGCGTTCAGTACGATCACTTTCCACCTCATCGGGCTCGCGTTGGCGCTCTTTCTCGTCTACTACCTTCTCAAAGACAGTGACGACCTGACCAACTGGCTCAACCGAACGATCCCCCTTCCGACGGACATCCAGCGCGACCTCTACGCTGAGATCAACGACGTGATGTGGGGCGTTCTCTTCGGACACGTCTTCGTCGCAATCGTCCAGGGGGTCGTCGCCGGAGTCGGGCTCGTCGTTACTGGCGTTCCCAATGCCCTGTTCTGGACGGCCGTCATGATCGTTCTCGCGATGATTCCGCTCGTCGGTACGATTCCCGTCTGGGGCGGGGCAGTGGTCTACCTGTATCTCACGGACGAACCACTACTCGCCGTCGGATTATTCGTCTACAGCGTCATCGTGGTTGGACTCACTGACGACTATCTCCGTCCATTCGCCGTCGACAGATACGCGAAGCTCAATCCTGCCGTCATCCTCCTCGGTATCCTCGGTGGAGCGTACGCATTCGGGATTATGGGCCTGTTCTTCGGTCCCGTCGTCCTTGGGGCACTCAAAGCCGCCCTCCGCGTCGGCTTGGATACCTGGTCCCAAATCGACGAGGGAGACATCGGTTGATCGACCGTTCCGTATCAGTCGAACAACATATTTTCGAGCCTTGTCCCCAGATTCGGCGTGCCAAACCGGCGTCGCAACTCCAGAACGATCTGTCCGGCACCGAGGGGGAGCAGGCTCATCCCGAGCACCACCAGCCAACTCTCGAGGCCAATCGGTGCGGTACTTAGTGCCAGCGAGACCCCGGGCAGATAGACGGTACCAATCACCAGCAGAGCCGACAGGCCGAGTGCACCCCACACGTACGCGTTCTCGGTGACTTCGTTGCGCACGATGCCCGACGTGAGTTCACGCATGTTGAACACGTGCCAGAGCTGGGCGAACGCCAGCGTGAGGAACGACATCGTGACGACTTCTTCGGCCCCCATACCGCCAGCGTACATCCCGCCCCCGATCACGAACGCACCGATTGTCGCGACCGAGATCATCGTCCCATATATCCCGAGTTCGGTCCAGTGCGTGCGGGTCAGGATCGGCTCGTCGGTGTCTCGCGGCGGTGTATTCATGATCTCCTTGCTTCCCCCACACGCCCCCAGTGCGAATGCCGGGAAGATGTCGGTCACGACGTTGAGAAAGAGGATCTGCAACGGGAGCAACGGGAGCGGAAACCCCAACAGCGCCGCGATCAGGATGGCCAGTAGTTCGCTGAGGTTGCAGGACATAAGATACAGCACGAACTTCCGGATGTTCCGGAAGATGATCCGCCCTTCCCTGATGGCGTGATAGATACTCCCAAAATTATCGTCCTGCAGGATCATATCCGACGCCTCCTGAGCCACTTGCGTCCCTCGCTGACCCATAGCGACGCCGATGTCGGCCCGCTTCAGTGCCGGTGCGTCGTTGACCCCGTCTCCGGTCATGGCCACGATCGAGCCGGCTGCCTGGTGAATTCCGATCAGGTCGAGCTTGTTCTCCGGAGCAACACGCGCAAACACCGACGTGTTCACGAACCGCTCCATCTCGTCCTGTGACAGGTTCTCGGGGTCGTCGAGTTCGCTCCCCCGGATAACCTCGTCGTCTTCCGGGCGCATCAACCCGACGCTCCGCGCGATATTCCTGGCCGTCCCCGGGTGGTCGCCGGTTACCATAACGATTCGCAACCCCGCGTCCAGACAGTTCTTGATGGTCGATTTGACCTCCTCGCGCGGTGGATCGATCATCGCAACGAGCCCGAGCAGCGAGAGGTCTTCGTATGGTGGCGTCTCCGTGCTCTCTACGTCCTTCCTGGCGAGCGCAAGAACGCGTAGCCCGTCTTCGGCCATACGTTCGCTCTTCTGAATCCACTCTTCTTTGTCAGCTTCCGAGAGCGCTACGGTGCCGTCGTCCGTCACGAGCCGAGTTGACGACTCGACGACTGCTTCTGGTGCACCTTTCACGGCAACCTTGTATCCTCCATCAACAGTATGATAGGTCGCCATCATTTTGGCGGACGGATCGAAGGACACCTCGCGGGCCTCGGGCATCGACTCGAGGAGGCCCGCCCGGTCAATACCGCCCTTCAATCCCGCTATCAGGAGAGCGGCCTCCGTTGGATCACCCGTTACAGCGGTCTCGTCGTCTTCCTGGGTCACGGAGGCGTTGTTACAGAGGACCCCTACCTCCAGGGCCTCCTGCATGACGGGATCTCGTGGCTCATCCCGCCCTTCGTCACCATGCTGGAACGTCCCTTCGGTGTCGAGTCCGGTCCCGGTGACCGCGACTGATCCGTTCGCCAGTTCGTACTCGGCCACGGTCATCTCGTTCTCCGTCAGCGTGCCCGTCTTGTCGGTACAGATGATATTCGTCGAGCCCAGTGTCTCGACGGAGGCGAGGTTGTTTATCAGGGCGTTTCGATCCGCCATCCGCCACATCCCCCGCGCGAGCACCAGCGTGGCGACGACCGGGAGTCCTTCCGGGATGGTTGCGATAGCCAGTGCGATGGCTGTCTCGACCATCAGGTACAGATCCTGCCCTCTGAGCCACCCTGAAACGAAAACGATGGCGGCCACGACGAGTAGGAACGGAACGAGCTTGCGCCCGAGTTCGTCGAGCTTCTGCTGGAGCGGCGTTTTCTCTTCGATTTCTCCCTGTAGCGACGCCGAGATCTTGCCCAGTTCCGTGTCCATCCCGGTCGACACAACGATCGCTTCAACAGTCCCCCGCGTCACGCTCGTGCCCTTGTAGAGCATGTTCTCTCGCTCGGCGAGAGGCACGTCTTCCTCCAGGACATCGCTCGTCTTTCCGACGGGAACGGATTCGCCGGTGAGCGCCGATTCGTCGGCCTGGAGCTTGGAGGGCTCGATCACTCGAAGATCGGCCGGAACGACGTTCCCGGCGCTGAGGAGCACGATGTCTCCCGGCACCAGGTCTTCGGCGGAAACCTTCTCGACCTCTCCTGCCCGGCGAACGCGAGCCTCGATCTCCGTCATCTCTTGGAGGCCCTCCATCGACTTGATAGCCCGCATCTCGGTGACGAACCCGATGAGCCCGTTGATGAGGAGCACGACGAAGATGGCGACCCCCTCGATGTTCTCGTTCAGTGCGAAGGCTGCCACTCCTGCCACCGCCAGCAACAGCACGATGAAGCTCTTGAACTGGTCGACCAGAACTCCCAACCAGTCCCGCTGCTCCGCCTCGTGCAACGCATTCGGGCCGACCCGCTCGCGCCGCGTTGTGGCTTCGTCCTCGCTCAGTCCCTCGTCTACAGAACCCTCGTAGTGATCGAGGATCTCGTCCGACGACCTGGCCCACGGCGTTTGAATCGGATGTTCGTCCATCTCCAGCCGAAAAGTCCCTGAGAGAGGCTATGGTCGATAACTGTAAAAAAGGTTGTGTGATTGACACCCAATAATCTCCAGACACAAAGAGGAACGGCGACGAGAATCCAGCGGGGACAAACAGCTACGGAATGGATACCCGCTCTCGGCTGTTCGTACTGAAAGAATGTCACGGATAGTTCACGATACAGCGCTCATTGGGGACCTGACATTTCCCTCGCCCTCTGTGTCGGCCACGACCTCCGACCACCTATCAACGTCTCACCCACGAAAGCCGAGCAACCGAAGGCCGTTCAGCGAGACGAGGACCGTTGAGCCCTCGTGACCGATCACTGCGAGCGGGAGCGGGATACCTCGGAGGAGGATCGTGCCGACCATGAGTGCAATCGCGCCGAAGGCGATGGCGAGATTGATGGTGAGCGTTCGGCGAGTCTTGCGGCCGAGGCCGAGTACGTAGGGAATCTTGCTGAGATCATCGCCCATCAGTACCACGTCGGCAGTGTCGAGCGCGACGTCGGTTCCCGCGCCGCCCATCGCTATACCGAGGGTTGCTGTGGCGAGTGCTGGGGCGTCGTTTACACCGTCACCGACCATCGCCACGTTCTCGTGTCCTTCGACCAGCTCTTCGATCGTCGCCACTTTCTCTTCCGGTAGCAGTTCCGCCTGGACTTCGTCGATGCCGACTTCGTCGGCGATGCGCTGTGCGACGCGCTCGTTGTCGCCTGTCAGCATGACGATGTGCTCCACGCCGAGCGAGCGGAGGTCGGCGATCATCTCGGCCGCGTCAGGGCGAACGGTGTCAGTGAAGGCGAGCCACCCCAGAACGCTGACTTCGCCGTGACGCTCTCGGGCAACGAGGACGCTCGTTTTTCCCTCTGCCTCTAGCGTCTGGAGGCGATCAAGCCCTGGTTCGAGACCGTCGATCGCCGCGTCTCCGAGAACGGTCTGGAAGTAACTGCGATTCCCGATGTGCGTCGTCGTTCCGTCGATGTCTGCCTTGACCCCTTTCCCGGCGACTGACTGAAACCGCTCCGCGTCAGCGACATCGAGTGACCGGGCTTGTGCCGCCCTCACAGTCGCACGAGCGAGGTGGTGTTCCGAGCGGGCCTGTACTGCGGCCGCGATTGAGAGCAACTCATCCTCGGACAGTGTCTGGTCCGACGATTCGTCACGGACAGATACGTCGGTCAACTCCGTGTCACCCTGTGTGAGTGTGCCGGTCTTGTCGAACGCGACCGCGTCGATGCGTGCTGCAGTCTCGACGTGTTCGCCGCCCTTGAACAGCACGCCCTGCCTGCCGCCGGAGGCGATTGCCGAGAGGACTGCCGCGGGCGTCGAGATGATGACCGCACACGGGGACGCGGCGACCATAAGCGTCATCGCGCGATAGAACGTCCCCGTGAGCTCGCTCCCGAGCGCGAGCGGAATCCCGATAACTGCGATTGTGAGGGCGAATACGCCGAGTACGTACGGTTGTTCGAGACGATCGATGAGCCGCTGTGTCGGCGCCTTCTCGCTCTGGGCCTCTTCGACCATGGTGATGAGGCGGCTGATCGCCGATTCGTGGGCCCGTCGAGTGACTTCGATTTCGAGGCTCCCACTCTCGTTGATCGTGCCGCCGAACACCTCGTCACCAGGTTCCTTCGGTACAGGCACGGACTCGCCAGTGAGCGAGGCCTGATCGACCGTTCCCTCGCCGGACGTGACGATGCCGTCAAGCGGGATCTTGTCGCCGGGACGAACGACGAACACGTCGCCAACGGCAACCTCGTCGATGGGAACCGTGACCTCCTCACCGTCACGAAGAACCTGCGCTTCGTCCGGTCGCATCTCGACGAGAGACTCGATCGCCCGCCGTGAACGGCCGATAGCGTAGTGTTGGAGCGTGTTCGACAGCGAGAACAGGAAGAGGAGCATCGCCCCCTCAAACGGGGCTCCAATCGAGAGCGCGCCGACCGCGGCGACGATCATCAACAGGTCGATATCGACCGCGCGGTGGCGGAGCGTCTCGATGGCCCCTTTGAGCCCGTACCACCCGCCGAAGACGTATGCGACGCTGTAGCCGGCCCACATCATGAGAGACGGACCATCGAGCCACCCCGTCGCCAAGCCGGTCACCATGCCGAGCAGTGTCAGACCGACGAACACCGCCTCACGTCTGAGTTCCGAACGGGTGGTCACCTCGTCGGGTGCCGTGTCGCCCTCGTCCTGGATCGAAACACCACGGTCTTGGACCGCATCCCGAAGTTGTTCCTCTGAGGTACCGCTCTCGTCGTAGGTGATTCGAACGCTCCCCGTTCGGAACGAGACGTCGACGTCGTGGACGCCTGGTATGTCTCGGAGGTGTCGTTCGAGGGCTCGCGCTCCTGCTTCGCCGCGACCACCTCGTCGTTCGATCTGGACGGTGCACGTCGATAGCGGGGGTGATTCAGTAACGGTCACGCAATGTCTCCATACACTGCATTGTGGTTCTGTACTGTAGGTCTGTCATTGTATCTCTGTCTGACTGGATACGAAGCGGATCCTCCACACTGTGGACCCCTCCTTCTGTCCTTCTTGTCCGAATGATTCAGCTGATGATCGTCACTGGGATCCGTGCTCGGCGGGTGACTGTCTCGGCAACGCTCCCGAGAAGCGCACGGTCGATTCCTGAGCGGCCGTGACTGCCCATGACGATCTGATCGACATCGTGGTCGTCAGCGTATTCCAAAATCGCTCGTGCCGGTTTGCCGACTTCCGTGACGGTAACGAGTTCGGTACTCCGTTCCGCCGCGAGGTCCGTCGCCGTCGTGTGGGTTCTGCTTGCTTGTTCTTTCGCATTCTCGTACCAGCCCTCGGCGACTGGTAGGCCGCCAGCCTCCACGTCGATAACCGAGTCGATAGGATTGATAACGTAAATCGAGGTGATTGGTGCATCGGGGAAGGTTTCGATAGCGTATGTGAGCGCACGCTCTGAAAGTGGGGAGCCGTCGAAGGCGACGAGAACGTTGGTAGGCATGAGAAGAAGATTTGTGACGAAGTGAAATGAACGTACTGCTCAGCGGGTAGCGCGACGACGATTCGTGGAGGTGGGGCACCCAGACGAGTGGGGTTTGTCTCAGGTGTTCACCGGCTACGGTGTTCAGTTGTGGCCGGTGGCGCTGGTCACGTTGGCGCTGTTTCTCGACTCGGCGGCCGTCTACACACTCTGGGGAGGGGTGCTGGTCGGTGAAAGGCTCTACTACAGCATTGACATTCACTACATCTCCGCCACAAGATCCCTCAGACGGCGGGTTTGGACCGGTCGCGACCGTCGTCGCTGGGGTCGAGACGTTTGCCAGCACTGGAGCAATCATTTTCCTCAACTATGTACTCGGAACCCGTGAGCGGGTGTAACGACTATTATCCTGAATTAGAGAAATATCCTGAATTAGAGAAATATCCTGAATTAGAGAAATAGCGTCTTCGATATTACTCCTCTGGACCTGGGCGACTGCATAATGAACGGGTTCGGAAAGAACCGAAGTACGAGTTAACCTTATATAAATACAGAAAGCCCACTCGGGAGAGATGTCTCTCCCGAGTGGGCTATAAGGTATGAATGGTGGCGGCGAACCGCGTTTCCCAGAGGCTCGCGCACTCCAGTACTCCCCGGAACGCTGGTGGGCTTATCTTCCGTGTTCGGGATGGGTACGGGAGGCAACCCCACCGCTGTGGCCGCCT
>Ga0207756_100053_pt1 | contig 146115 bp, 129 predicted proteins | sample A23M1SouthBayCA_FD_187748 | JGI IMG/M metagenome (GOLD analysis project Ga0207756, IMG submission 187748) | Aerobic enrichment media microbial communities from Eden Landing Ponds, California, USA - A23 M1 (3) (SPAdes) | ecosystem: Environmental > Aquatic > Marine > Unclassified | place... | reverse complement strand
TCGCCGAACCGAACATCGATGCGTTCGGCCTCGTCGGGCGAGAGCAGACAGTACACGTCGAGCAGCGCGGCGGAACCGACAACAACCGCCAGAAACACGAGCAACACGGCGAGGACGAGCGGCGGGTGGTAATCGTATACTTCGATAGTCGTGTCGCTGGTCCGCCGCATCGACGCGAAGACGACGAACCAGCCCGGGAACGCGGCCCACCAGAGCAGGACGTGCGAGGCGACCCAGCCCATCCGCAGACAGGCGTAGCCGACGAGTGCCGTCGGAAGCACCCAGAGCCCCACACTCCTGAGCGACAGCCCGAGACCTACGGCGGCGACGGATCCCACCCCGAGCGTCCAGAGCAGGCCGCGGGCCAGCGCGCGCTCCGCAGGGTGTTCGTAGGGGACGTCGAGTAGCTTCCCGACGCCCGAGGCGACGAGCGCACAGCCGATGAGATAGGGCGTGCCGAACGCGACGCCCCTGAGAGCAGAGTCGAGGTTCGCCGCCGGGTCGTGCGCCAGCGATTGCATCGAAACTGCCGGAAGGGCGACCAGCGTCCCCATCGCCGAAACCGCCGCGGCGACGACGACGAAGCGCCGGGCGACGCCCACCCACCGGAGGAGCCCGAGGGCAACCCAGAGCGCGCCGAGGAGGCCAACACCCGTGAGGACGGGGTCGAACTCGAGCGGCCAGGGCGACCCGAGCGCCAACACGGCCGGCGTAGTGACGGAGACCTGCAGCGCACCCAGCACCGCGAGTATCCAGAGTCCCCACCGGAGGTGTTTCTCCGGGTCCGGTTCCTTCGGGATGTGGACCGGCGGGTCGACCATGCGCACACGAGTCAGCGTTCCGATAAATGTCTTCCCCGGAGTCGGGCGGTGAGTCCGCCAAGTCGGCTTGCGACCCGTTTCGCCGCGGTGGGCGAGAGTCTGGAATACAGGTCCGCCAGCGCGACGAGCGCCAGCGCCGCGGCAAGCAGCGTGAGCGACCAGCGAACGATAGCCCCCTCTATCGGCCCGGGCGGAGGAGCGAACGCTGGATAGTGGAGAAGGAACCCGACGGTTCCGGTCGACCACGCGAGCAGTGCGTGGCTCGCGCCCCACCCGAAGCGGTCCAGACAGAGGACGACGAGTGCGGCCGCCGCCAAACACCACCCTGGAATCAGAAGCGGGTCGCGCCAGCCGAGAACGAGTCCGAGCGGAAGCGAGACGACAGTGATGGGGGCGAGCATCCCCAGCAGGCCCTTCGAGAGCAGGGCGCTTAGAGGACTCTCCGGGAGGTCGAACAACAGGCCGACGCCCGAGGCGACCAGAAAGCCGCTGACGGCGACGCCTGTGAACAGCGGACCGAAACCCGGTGCGGCGGCGACCATCGGCGCGACGACGAGCGCGACCAGCGCGGCGACCTCCGCGGTGGCGCCCGCGAGGTAGGGGGTGAACGCGGGGAGCCACAGAACCGCGGGGGTGACGAACGCGGCGCTACAGAGCGCGATAGCGAGGGTTTCGAGCAATGGAGGATAGTACGGGTAGGAGTTGCCGGACCGGGTGATGTCGACCCCTGTCCCCAACTCCCCGAGCCGGGCGGCGAGGCGCGGGACGCTTAGCCAGAGCCCGCACAGCCCGACCGCCGCGAGAACGAGTAGCCCCCATCGGAACCGGTCCCCCGGATTGGAGAGCGCCGATGCGCGTCGGGGGGAATCGAGCATACGCGAAGCAATCAGCCAACAGACAAGTGTCTTGTCACGGTTCGGTGCCGAAGCGAGCCTTGGCGTGTTACTCCTCGAAATCTAAGTCATCGCCGGCCAGCGCGGCCAACCGCTCCGCGGCCGTCCGTGTCCCCGTCGCCAACAGCACGTCGCCCGCGCGTAGGTCCGTCTCCGGGCCGGGTTGCACGACCCACTCCGTCTCGGGACCGGGACGGCGGACCGCCACGACCGAACTCCCCGTTTCCGTTCCCACAGCACCCTCTCCGAGCGTCGTGCCGTCGAGTTTCGAGCCCGCGGCGACGGTGAGCCGCACGATGACCTCGTCCGACTCCTCCACCGCCTCCTGGACCACGTCGTGGGCGTCCAATCCTCGCAGTACGCCTTCGCTGATTTCGAGCGCGGCGTCGCTGATGACCTCCGTGCTGGAGGCCAGATGGAAGAGCCCCCTGAGACTGACGGGGTCCGCGACGCGCGCGGCGGCCCGGAGGACCCACGCCTCGAACCGTGCTTGCAGGTTGTCGACCTCCACTTCGAGTTCGACGACTTCCTCCGCGAGCGCCTCGCTGTCGTAGAGCACCGCCCCGTAGGCGAGGTCGACCGCGAGCTCGGAGATGTTCTTCATCAGCACCACCGAATCCACCGCGCGTTCGAGGTCCTCGTCAGGCATGTCGGCGGTTTTGGGCGCCTCGTAGGGCTCGCCGGTCGCGTCCTCGTACACGTCGCGGATACCGGGCTCGGGTCCCCGGATGACGAGCGTGTCGCCCCCGCGGAGTTCGGTGTCGGCGTCGGGGTTGAGGACCCACTCCGAATCGCGGCGGACCGCCACGACCCGAACGCCCGTCCGGGTTTCGAGGTTCGACGCCCCCAACGTCCGGCCGGCGAGGGCACTCTCGGGGACGAGTTCCGCCCGGCCGACGGCTTCCACCGCCTCGGGAAGGGCCGCGCGCATCGCGTCGGGGAGGCCGATGTCTTCCAACACTATCTTCGCCACGTCGCCCGCCGCGTCGCTGGTCTTCTCGGCGGCGCCGACGACCCCGAGAACGGGCGCGAGGCGCTCGGCGTCCTCGGTAGTCCGGGCGGCCAGCAGGAGACTCATCCGTGCGCGTAGTTGGAGCACGTCCATGTGCTCCTCCAGGGCGAGCACCTCGCGGGCCACGTCGTCGCTGCCGTGGAGCACCGCCGAGAAAGCCAGGTCGACGAGCGCCTCCGCGGTGTCCTTCATCTCGGCGAGGACGTCCTTGACGCTCACCGGCTCGTACGCGACCCGCTCGCTCATACCGGGTGGAGATTGGCGACGGGCAAAAGCGTTCCCCGCACCGAAAACTGGACAAACGTTTCCCGTACTCGGGTTCCGTAACCGACAACGCTTTTCGGAGACGGATTGAACTTTTCGTTCATGCCCGATGAGATGCAAAAGGGCCTCGAAGGGGTCCCCGTCGCCGAGTCCGCGCTGAGTTCCATCGACGGGGCTGCCGGCCGCCTCGTCTACCGCGGTTACGACATCGCCGAGTTGGCCCGGGAAGCGAGCTACGAGGAGGTGCTCTATCTCCTCTGGTATGGGGAACTGCCGACGCGGGAGGAGCTGGCCGCGTTCGAGACGCGCCTGACCGAGGAGCGGGCGGTGAATCCGGGCGTGTACGACGCACTCCGCGAACTCGCCGACGCCGGGGAGCGCCCGATGGCGGCGCTCCGAACCGCGGTGTCGATGCTCTCCGCGAACGACCCCGCGGAGCCGGCGCCCGGCGACACGGAGGCGCTCCTTGAACAGGGGCGGCGAATCACCGCCAAGGTCCCGACCGTGCTCGCGGCGTACGACCGAATCCGCCGGGGGGAGGAGCCGGTCGAACCCGACCCCGAGTTGGGATACGCCGCGAACTTCCTCTACATGCTCACGGGCGAGACACCCGACGGCGTGTCGGCCGAAACCTTCGACCAGGCGCTCATCCTCCATGCCGACCACGGGTTGAACGCCTCCACCTTCACCGCCATAGTCATCGCCTCGACGCTCGCCGACGCGTACAGCGCCGTGACCGGGGGTGTAGCGGCGCTCTCGGGGGCGCTTCACGGGGGCGCCAACCAGGACGTGATGGAGGTGCTGTTGGAAATCCGCGAGTCGGAGAAGGGCCCCATCGAGTTCGTCGACGACGCCCTCGAAGCCGAGGATTGGCGCGTCCCCGGCTGGGGACATCGGGTGTACGACGTGAAGGACCCCCGCGCCGAGATTCTGGAGGCCCGCCTCGGGGAGCTCGCCGCGGCCTCCGGCGACGACACCTGGGAACGCTACACGAGCGAGATTGAGGAGTACCTCGTCACGGAACAGGGCCTCCTAGAACACAACATCGCGCCGAACGTGGACTTCTACTCCGGGTCGGTGTACCACCACCTCGGGATTCCGGTGGACATGTACACGCCCATCTTCGCGATGAGTCGAACGGGGGGGTGGGTCGGCCACATCGTCGAGTACGTCGCCGACAACCGCCTCATCCGGCCCCGCGCCGAGTACGTCGGCGACGAGTCGGCGGAGTTCGTTCCCCTCGGGGAGCGCTAAGCGGTCGATTCCTTCCGCTCGGCCATCATCTCGGCGGCGCGCTCGGCCCAGTCCAGATAGCGGAAGCCCAGAATCCCCAGGATCGCCATCCACACCCACGAGAGGCCGATGCCGACGTACACCCCGAAGACCCCCCAGTTCAGTTCCACGAGGAGGGCCGAGAGGCCCAACAGGAAGATGAGCGTGCCGCTGACGCGGGCGACGAAGGGGACTCTGGTTTCGCTTGCGCCCTGTAAGGCCCCGGAGAGGACGATGAAGGTGACGGTCGCGACGGCCGTCACGCCGTAGACCCGCGCGAAGTCGGCCGCGTAGCGCAGGGTGAGCGCGTCGTCGGTGAAGAAGCCCGCCAGCACGGGCGCCGCGGTGTAGAGGGCGACGCCGAGCGCGCCGACCGAGAGCACCCCGAGCGCGACGACGGCCCACGCCCGGTAGGTCGCTTCCTCCGGGTTCTCCTCGCCGAGCGACTGGCCGACGAGGACGCTCGCGGCGACGTTGTACCCTCGTGTGAGGGGCGCGGTCACCTGCTGGTAGAGCCGTCTCCCGATTTGGAAGGCGGCGTTCACCTCCGTGCCCAACCCGAGCAGGAGGGTGTTGAACGGGAAGTAGACGAGGTTCGTCGCCAACCCTTCCCCGACGCGGGGCGCGGAGACCCGGACGAGTTGGCGCGCCACCACCGGGTTGGAGGGCCTGACGAGTCCGGCCGCCGCCCACGGCCCGGCGAAGGCGGCGGTCAGCGCGACCGCCGTGAACGCGTTCGAGACCGCCGTGGCGAGCCCGACGCCCAGAATCCCGAGACGGGGCAACCCGAACAGACCCAGCCCGAACCCGAAGGAGCCGGCGATGTTGAGGGTGTTCGAGACGACGTTGACGTACATCGGCGTCTTCGTGTCGCCGGTGCCCTGCAGCGCGCGGGCCCCGACGAGCGCGACGTGTCTCGCGGGCGCCGTCGCGAAGATGACGGCGAGATACTGGCCGCCCATCCGCGCGACGTCGTCGGGCGCGCCCAGCATCGAGATGGCCGCCTCGCCGAAGAGAAACCCGAAAAGAACGAAGGGGACGCCCGCGAGCACGCCGATGAGGAGCGCCTGCGAGACGGCCTCGTCGCGGGAGGCCTCGGCCTCGCGGCCCGTGTCCTGGCTGGAGAGCGCGATGGCCCCGCTCCCCAGCCCGAGGCCGATTTGCAGGGGGAAGCGCGCGTAGAGGTCCGCCAGCCCGATGGCGGCGACGGCCGCCGGGGAGAAGGACCCCGTCACGAGCACGTCGGTCGTGCGCATCAACGTCCGCAGGACGTGCTCGGCGCTGACGGGCCACGACAGCGAGAACGTCCGCTTCCACATCGCGAGCAGGCGGGGACGGTCCACGTAGGGGGAGGCTCGATTCGGACCCGTATCAGGGTTCCCATACCGGCGAGCGGCTACAGGAACTCCCGGACGTCGGAGTACCACATGTCATGGTCCTCGACCTTCCCCACGCGCTCGGCGACGTCGGCGGCGAGGACGTGCCAACACCGCTGGGTCGGGTCCCCCCCGTCGAGGTTGTACTCGGCGTCCTTGCAGGTGCAGCCGTCGCCCTCGATGACGTACTCCTCCTCGTAACCGACAACCACGGTAAAATCGTTGTACCCCTTCACCCGGCCTTCGGCGACGGCTTCGAGGGCGCGCTTGCCGCGCTCGTCGTGGACGTCGAGGATGCGCTCGACTATGCCGGGGGTGAGTTCGCCGGCGTCGGCGAGGTCGGCGCGCCACTCGTCGGCCGCGTTCACGCCTTCGGCTACCGGCGCGGGACACAAAGCCAGTTCGGTCGGTCCACCGGACGCCGGGCCGGGCACGGCCCGGTGGTCGGGTTCACCGGACCTCGGGAGTGAACACGACACGAGGGTCGGGTCCACCGGACCGGCGTGTCGCGTTCGGGTTCGCGGGCGTCCGCCCGCTCCTCCAGGCGTTCCGCGTGCCGGACCGGCGGGCCTCGTCCGGCCCGCCGTCCCGCAAGGCCGAACGGCTGGGTTTTTCCGCGCCCCCCACCCAGAGCGGGTATGTTGGTCCGCGAGGGGGACGTCGAGTGCGAGGTCCCCGAACAGGAAGGCCAAGGGAAAAGCGACGCCGTCTTCTTCAACCCGCGGATGGAGCTGAACCGCGACATCACTGTCGCCGCCCTCGACGCGTACCGGGCGCGTGAACCGCGCGCCGAATCCTATCTGGACGCCACCGCCGCCACCGGCATCCGGGGCGTGCGGGCCGCCGCGAACGGCTGGGACGCGACGATGGCCGACGTGGACCCCGACGCCGTCTCCCGGTGTGAGGCGAACCTCGCTCGCAACGACCTGAACGGGCGGGCCCTCCACCGCGACGCGAACGCCCTCCTCTACGACGGGAGCGAGGTGTTCGACGTCGTGGACTTAGACCCCTTCGGGACACCCATTCCCTTCGCGGACGCGGCGTTCGCCAACGCCCGCGACATGGTCTGTGTGACGGCCACCGACACGGCACCGCTCTGTGGCGCACACTTCGACAGCGGCCGCCGGAAGTACGACGCCGTTCCGAGAAACACCGAGTACCACGCCGAGATGGGACTCAGAGTGCTGCTCTCCGCGCTCGCGCGCACGGCCGCGAGGTACGACACAGCCATCGACCCGGTTCTCAGCCACGTCTCGGACCACTACGTCCGGACGTATCTGGACCTCTCGCGCGGCGCGACCGTCGCCAACGACTGTCTGGAGTCCCTGGGGTATCTCCACCACTGCCCCGAGTGTCTCTGGCGCGAGCACCACCGGGGGCGAACCGTCAGGAAGCGAGCGGCCTGCCCGAACTGCGGGAGCGAACAGGTGCTGGAGGCGGGCCCGCTCTGGCTGGACAAGCCCCACGAGGACGCGTTCGTCCGGGAAACCCGCGAGCGGCTGACTCCCGAAATGGGAACCGAGTCGCGGGCGGACTCCCTGCTGGAGCGCATCGAATCCGAGTACGACGCGCCGACCCACTACGACCAACACCGCCTCTACGGCCGGTGGGGTGAACCCGCCATCGGGATGGCCGACTTCCTCGACGGGCTCCGCGAGGCAGGGTTCGCGGCGTCCAGAACCCACTACGGCGGCACGACGTTCAAGACGGACGCGTCGGTGCCGGAGATACGCGCGCTGTTCGCGTAGGCGGCTTCCGGGGGGTTTAGGGCGGGGCGAACGAAGCCGGGCGCGTGTCATACGCCCGCCGCTCCGTCGCCGTGGCCATCGCCGTCGGCCGGGAGGTCCAACGCCATCAGGTGACCTTCCTCGCGGCGGCGCTCGCCTACTACGCCTTCGTCTCCCTGCTTCCCTTGCTGGTGTTGACTCTCGTCGTCAGCACGGTCGTCGGCGGCGAGGAACTCGCTGTCTACCTCGTCGGCGCGACCGGCGAGGTGCTGGCGCCGACGGGGCAGAACATGGTCCGTAACGCCGTTCTCAGCGCCGCGGGCCAGGGCCAGGCGACCGTCATCGGGGTCGCCCTCCTGCTCTGGTCGGCGCTGAAGTTCTTTCGGGGACTGGACATCGCCTTCTCCCGGGTGTACGGCGTCGAGGGTGAGGAGGGCTTCCTCTCGCAGCTCAAGGACGCGCTCATCGTCCTGCTCGCCATCGGGGCGGCGGTGCTCGTCGCGGTCGGGCTCGGCGGGGCCGCGCCCTTCCTCTATCACCTCCCCTTCGTCGACCTCCTCAGCACGCTCGTGCTCCCCGTCGCGCTGGTGTTGGCCTTCTTCCCCATCTACTATGTCTTTCCCGACGTCCCGCTCCGGCCCCGCGAGGTGTTGCCCGGCGCCGTGGCCGTCGCCGTCTCGTGGACGTTCCTCACGGGCGCGTTCCGTCTCTACGCCGCGAACGCCGGTCAGTACTCCGTTTACGGCGTTCTCGGGGCCGTACTGCTGTTCGTGACGTGGCTCTACTTCGCCGGCATTGTTATCATACTGGGGGGGATACTCAACGCCGTGCTGGCCGGACGTACGACCGACGGAGCCGACGCCACTGAAGGGGAGGACGAACCGGACCGTGACGGGCCGGCGCCCGACGTAGTGGAACTCGAACGCGAGCTCGAAGAGTTACAGGAACGCGTCGAACAACGGACCCTCGATAAGGGACGACTGGAGGACGATCTGAAGGGGTACGTCCGAAGCCGACTCCGACGGGGCCACGCCCGCGGGTGGGGGCCCTACCTCGTGCTCCTCTACGGGACGGTGATGACCATCGCCGCCTTCCTCGAACTGCAGGGCGGGTGGGCCATCCTCGCGATGGTCGTCGTCGGGCTCTCGACGCTCGGGCTCTATGCGCTGATGCTGTTGGCCGGCGTCGGCATCTCGGCCGCCGGCCTCCCGGGACGGCTCGTCGACCGCTTCCGGTAGATGCACGGCCTCGGTGTCGCCGAGCGCGCCGTCGCGGCGGTCCCCGAGTTTCTGGTGCCGGCGCTCGAAGCCCTCACGGCGCTGGGGGACCCGGCGGTCCTCGCGGCGGCCGTCACCCTCGCGTACTGGCACGGCCCCGGGCGAATCTTCGACGGCTTCGACGACGGGATGGCGCTCGTCGCAGGGTCGCTCTCGGGGTTGGCGGCGGTCGCGGCGCTCAAACCCCTGTTCGCGCACCCTCGCCCAGCCGCTGCGCTCGTCGCGGAGTCCGGTTTCGCGCTCCCGAGCGGCCACGCCGCCGGGAGCGCGGCCGTCCTCACGGCGGGGGCGCTGGTCTGTACCGTCTCAACCGCCAATCGGCGGTGGGCCGTCGCCGTCGCCGTGACGGGCCTCGTCTCCGCCACCCGAATCGCGCTCGGCGTCCACTACCTTCTGGACGTGGTCGCCGGCGCGATACTGGGCGCCGGCGCCGCGTTCGTCGCCGTTCACCTCGCCCGCCGCCGGACGGATTACGGGCTCCGTACGGCGGCCGTCGTCGGCGCGCTCGGCTATCTCGCTACCGGTGCGACCGACCCGCTCGCCGTCGGCGGCGTGGCGGGCGGCGCGGCGCTGGCGTGGCACCTGACGGGCGAGCGGGCGCGTCCCTCCGCGGCGCGGACGCTACTCGGGTTGGTCGTCGTCGCCGCGCTGGTGGGGCCGACGCTGGCGCTCTCGCTCTCGGCGGGCGAGACCGCAATAAGTAGTGTTCTCGGAGGGGCGATGCTCGGCGGGTTACCGGCTCAGAACTGTTCGAGGTAGCGCTCCTTCTCCCAGTCGGAGACCTGGATGCGGTAGCCCGTGTGCTCCTCCGTCTTGGCCTCGATGAACTTCTCGGAGACGTGGTCGCCCAGCGCGTCCTGGATGACCTCGTCGTCCTCGAGCTCTTCGAGGGACTCGCCGAGGTTCGACGGCAGCGTCTCGATGCCGTACTCCTCGCGCTCTTCCTCGCCGAACTCGTAGATGTTCTCGCGGATGGGGTCGGGGGCGTCGAGGTCCTTCTCGATGCCGTCCAGGCCCGCGGAGATGAGCGCGGCGAAGGCGAGATACGGGTTACACGACGGGTCCGGGAAGCGCGCCTCGATACGGGAGGCGGCCGGGATGCGCGCCGCGGGCTTGCGGATGAGCGCCGAGCGGTTCCGGTCGGACCACGCGACGTAGACAGGCGCCTCGTAGCCGGGAACGAGGCGCTTGTAGGAGTTCACGGTCGGGTTCGTGACGGCCGTGATGGCGGGCGCGTGTTGGAGGATGCCCTGCAGGAAGGAGTGGGCCGTCCCGGAGAGGTTAAACTCGTCCTCCTCGCTGTGGAAGGCGTTCTCGCCGTCCTCGAACAGCGAGAAGTGGGTGTGCATGCCGGAGCCGTTGATCTCCGCGATGGGCTTGGGCATGAACGTCGCGTGGAGGTCGTGCTCTGCGGCGATGGCACGAACCACGGTGCGGAAGGTGGCGACGTTGTCGGCCGTCGTGAGCGCGTCGTCGTACTCGAAGTTGATCTCGTGTTGGGACTCGGCGACCTCGTGATGGGAGGCTTCGATGTCGAAGCCCATCTGTTCGAGGCCGGAGATGATGTCCCGGCGGACGTCGGAGGCGAGGTCCTTCGGCGCGAGGTCGAAGTACCCGCCCGTGTCGGAGTAGTTCGTCGTCGCGTGGCCGTTCTCGTCCTCCTCGAAGAGGAAGAACTCGGGTTCCGGCGCGGCGTTGACGGTGTATCCCATCTCGTCGGCGCGCTCCAGGACGCCCTTCAGCACGCGGCGGGGGTCGCCCTCGAACGGTTCGCCCGTCGACGTGTTGTACACGTCACAGATGAGCCGGGCGGACGCGCTCTCCTCGCGCCGGCGCCACGGCAGAACGGCGAACGTATCGGGGTCGGGGATAAGCCGCATGTCGGACTCCTGAATGCGGACGAAGCCCTCGATCGAGGAGCCGTCGAAGTAGATTCCGTCCTCGAACGCCTTCTCGGCCTGGTCGGCCGGGATAGAGACGTTCTTAACCGTTCCCATAATGTCAGTAAACTGGAGACGGAGGTGGTCGACGTTCTTCTCCTCGATCTCGTCGAGCACGTCCTCGGCCGCCTCGCTTATTCCGTCTGTCATGGCTTTCGTCATACGGAGCGAATACTCACAGGGTTAAATCGCTATCGGTTCCCCCAAGTGCTCGAAAGACACCACCCAATTGGACATCCGTTAAATTATAGTCCCTGGGGGGACAATCCGAGTTTATGACGTACGAAAACCTCGATGCCAAGTTGATAAACGCGCTGCTGGGCGACGGTCGGGCGAGTCTCCGCAGTCTCGCCGAGGAACTCGACGTCTCGGTCACGACAATTTCCAATCACCTCTCCGACCTCGAGGAGCAGGGCGTCATCAGGGGATACACCCCCATCGTGGACTACGACGAGTTGGGTTACGACGTGACGGCCATCCTCCAGTTGAAGGTCGAGGGCGCCGAGCTCCCGAACCTCACCGACCGGCTGGAGTCCCACAAGCAGATGACATCGGTGTACGAGGTCACCGGCGAGTTCGACGTCATCGCGGTCGGGAAGTTCCTCGACACCGACGACATGGACGCCACCATCAAGGACCTCTTGGACGACGCCGCGGTCAACGAGTCGAACACGAGCGTCGTGCTCAACGTCGTCGCCGAGAACCAGCAGTTCGACCTCGAAGTCAGGGAAGAGTAGCGGACGCCCACGGCCGACGTACGTGGGAAACTTTCAGGTGGGGCGGCTGTCGCACGCCCCACACTTTCAGTTCCCCTCTAGCGCGTCGATAGCCACCGCTGCCGCAACGAGCGTCTCGGCCGGCGCATCCGTCGGCTCCACCCGAAGCGTGTAGCGGTCGCGTACCGAGAACTGCCCCGATATACGTCCGATTTCGGTGCCCTCCGCGTCGGTGATGGTGTAGTTGTGGGGAATCAGGGCCGCGAGCCCGACGAAGTTCCGGAGGACCTCCATAAGGAGGCTGTCCGAGCGCACCTCCGCGAGCGTCTCGCCCGCCGGGGACTCCACGGTCCAGGAGTGCTGGAAGAAGGTGAAGTTCTTCTTGAGAACCGCTATCTTCTCCCCGCCGGGCGTTTCGAGGGCGTAGTCGCCCGCGATGTCGAGGAGGTTGGCGGCTTTTACCCTAAAGACGGGGGTCCCCTCTGAATTCTCGAAGGCGAACTCCTCTTTCACCTTGAACAGTTTCTGGGCCGCGCGCAGGACTTCCTTCCCCGAGGAATCGGAGACGGCGTATTTGTTCCGGATGAGGGCCTGCTGTATCTCGTACTCACCGGCGTCGAGGTCGACGCCCGGGACGGTGTCGGCGGTCATACGTGGCAGTTGCGCGGTCCCCCGTATGAACCTGAGGGCGGCGTCGTCCGGCACCACGACCGCGCGCGGGACCTCCGGGCCTCGTCCGGCCCGGAATCCATCAGTGGGACCCGCGGACGCGTTCGCTACTACCGCCCGAGAGACCCCCGGCGCTCGCCCGCGCCGGGGTCCTCCTTGGACCGACAAGGTTTCGGGGCTACAGCCACTCTCAACCCCTGAATGCCGAAAGAGTTCATCGAGGTCCGAGGGGCGGAGGAGCACAATCTCAAGGACCTCGACGTCTCCATCCCGCGGGAGGAGTTCAACGTCGTCACCGGCCTCTCGGGCTCCGGGAAGTCCTCGCTCGCGTTCCAGACCGTCTACGCGGAGGGCCAGCGCCGCTACATCGAGTCCCTCTCCGCCTACGCCCGGAACTTCCTCGGACAGATGGACAAACCGCAGGTCGAGTCGGTGGAGGGGCTCTCCCCGGCCATCAGCATCGACCAGAAGAACGCCGCGAACAACCCCCGCTCGACGGTGGGGACCGTCACGGAACTTCACGACTACCTGCGCCTGCTCTACGCCCGCGTCGGGACGCCCCACTGTCCGGAGTGTGGGCGGGAAGTGGGCGAGCAGTCCGCCCAACAGATGGTCCGCCGCGTGCTCGAACTCCCCGAGGGGACCCGGGCGAAAATCTGTGCGCCCGTCGTCCGCGACCAGAAGGGCGCCTTCGAGGACCTGTTCGGCGAACTCCTCGCCGAGGGGTACGCCAGAGTGGAGGTCGACGGCGAGCCGCACGACCTCGCGGACGGTCCTCCCGAGTTAGACGAGAACTACGACCACACCATCGACGTGGTCGTCGACCGCGTGAAGGTGAGCGAGGACGCCCGCTCTCGGATCGCGGATTCGGTCGAAACCGCCCTGGAGGAGGCGGACGGCGTGATGAAGGTCGTCCTGCCGAGCCCGGACGCCGAGGCCGTCGCCGCGCTCGGCGGCACCACGGCGCGCTCGACCGGCGCACTCGGGGACGAGGGAGAACAGGAGCGCCTGGCCGTCGAGTTCTCGGAGGAGTTGGCGTGTACGCACTGCGGCGTGGACATCTCCGAAATCGAGACCCGCTCCTTTTCCTTTAACTCCCCCCACGGTGCCTGCCCCGAGTGTGAGGGCATCGGCGAGACGAAGGAAGTCGCCGAGGACCTGGTGATTCAGGACCCCTCCAAAGCCCTGAAGGACGTCTTCGAGCCGTGGAGCTACAACCGTTCGTACTACAAGACCAGACTGGACTCCGTCGCGGCGCACTTCGGCGTCTCCCTCGATACGCCCTTCGAGGAACTCGACGACGACATCCAGGAGCAGTTCCTCTACGGCACCGACGAGGAAGTGGTGTTCAAGCGCCGGACGAAAAACGGGATTCGGCGGAAGGAACAGCGCTTCGAGGGCGTCATTCCCAATTTGGATAGACGCTACGTCGAGACGGATTCGGACTCCACGCGGGACCACATCGAGGAGTACATGTCCGTCACGGAATGCCCGGCGTGTGACGGCACTCGACTGATGCCCGCCTCCCGTGCGGTGCTCGTGGAGGGGACCAGTATCACCGAAGTCAACGAGATGCGCATCGGCCAAGCCCTCGAACACTTCGAGGGCCTCGAAGCCGAGTTGGGAGAACGCGACCGGAAAATCGCCGAGGAGATTCTCAAGGAGATCCGCGCGCGCCTCGGCTTCATGACCGAAGTCGGCTTGGAGTACCTCACGCTCGACCGCGAGGCCTCGACCCTCTCGGGCGGGGAGTCACAGCGCATCCGCCTCGCGACCCAGGTCGGCTCCGGGCTCGTGGGCGTGCTCTACGTGCTCGACGAACCGTCTATCGGCTTGCACCAACGGGACAACGACCGCCTGTTGGACACGCTCGAAGGCCTCCGTGATTTGGGCAATACCCTGCTCGTCGTGGAGCACGACGAGGAGACGATGCGCCGGGCGGACAACGTCATCGACATGGGACCCGGCCCCGGCAAACACGGCGGCGAGGTCGTCGCCCAGGGGCCAGTCGAGGAGATCGAGGCGAACAAGGACTCCATCACCGGGGATTACCTCGCCGGCCGGAAGGCCATTCCCGTCCCCGAGAAGCGCCGCGAGCCCGACGGAAAGCTCACCGTCGAGGGCGCGCGCCAGCACAACCTCAAGAACGTCGACGTGGACATCCCGCTCGGCTGTTTCACCGCCATCACCGGGGTTTCGGGCTCCGGAAAATCGACGCTGATGCACGAGGTTCTCTACAAGGGGTTGGGCCGGGAGATGAACGACAACTCCGTGGAGCCGGGCGACCACGACGCCATCTCGGGTATCGAGAACGTTGAGACGGTGCGACTCATTGACCAGTCGCCTATCGGCCGGACGCCCCGGAGCAATCCGGCGACGTACACGAACGTCTTCGACTACATCCGCGAGCTGTTCGCGGACACCGAACTCGCCAAGCGCCGCGGCTACGAGAAGGGGCGCTTCAGTTTCAACGTGAAGGGCGGGCGCTGTGAGGAGTGTGGCGGGCAGGGGACCGTAAAAATCGAGATGAACTTCCTCTCGGACGTCCACGTTCCTTGCGAGGAGTGTGGCGGCGCGCGCTACAACGACGAGACCCTCGACGTGGAGTACAAGGGCAAGACCATCGCCGATGTGCTCGACATGACCGTCGAGGAGGCGTACGAGTTCTTCGAGCACGACGGGCGCATCGGCCGACGCCTCCAGTTGCTGATGGACGTGGGCCTCGATTACATGACGCTGGGACAGCCCTCCACCACCCTCTCGGGCGGCGAGGCCCAGCGCGTGAAGCTCGCCGAGGAACTGGGAAAACGGGACACGGGCGAGACGCTCTACCTGCTGGACGAACCCACCACGGGGCTGCACAAGGCCGATGAGCGCAAGCTCGTGGACGTACTCCACCGGCTCACCGACGGCGGTAATTCAGTAGTTGTCATCGAGCACGAACTCGACCTCGTGAAGAACGCTGACCGGGTCATCGACCTCGGACCGGAAGGCGGCGAGGCCGGCGGCGAACTCGTCGCGGCGGGTACCCCCGAGGAGGTCGCGCGGACGGAGGCGAGCCACACAGGGCGGTATCTCCGCGAGAAGCTCCCCGCCGTGGAGTTGGACGGCCCCCGCGAAGAGGACGAACTGGAGGCGCCCGCGACGGACGACTGAAACTGTCGGCTGGGGAACCACGGCTGACGCACGCGGTTCACCGTCCGCGGACGAGCGGGCGGCTGTAAAACCGTCGACCGGAATCCACACGACACTTTTCACGCGCCGGGTGTGAGATACCACCATGATTTACGCCGCGACCGATGCGGGCCTCCTCGTACACGAGGACGGCGAGTCCCGGGCGAACTTGGAAGAGCACGACCTCGACTGTCTGGCGGTCCATCCCGAAACGCCGAACAGAGTCTTCGTGGGGACCTACGAGCACGGCCTCCTGCGAAGCGAGGACGGCGGGGGGAGCTTCGAGCGCGTCGGCGAGGAGGAAATCGACCCGGAGGAGGACCCCGAAACCGCCGAGCGCCGCGGCGTCGACGGCGTGTCGGTGATGAGCGTCGCCGTCAACCCGCAGGACCCCGACGAGGTGTGGGCCGGCACCGAGCCGAGCGCGCTCTTTCACTCGACCGACGGCGGCGATTCCTGGGAGCGTGTGGGCGGCATTCGCGACCTCCCCTCCGAGCCGGAGTGGGCGTTCCCGCCGCGGCCGTACACCCACCACGTCCGCTGGATCGAGGTCGACCCGGGCGACCCCGAGCGCCTGCACGTCTCCATCGAGGCCGGCGCCCTGCTCAGAACGGAGGACGGGGGCGAGACCTGGACCGAACGGGCGCCCGGGAGCAGGCGGGACGTCCACACTATCACAACCCATCCCGACGCGCCGGGGCACGTCTGGACCGCTGCGGGCGACGGCTACGCCGAGAGCGCGGACGCGGGCGGCTCGTGGGAGCGCCCTCAGGAGGGGTTGGAGCATCGATACTGCTGGAGCGTCGCCGTCGACCCGGGCGACCAAGAGAACGTCGTCGTCTCGTCGGCCTCGGGCGCGGGGCGGGCCCACGGCGGGCACGGAGGGACGACCCCCGAGAGCTATCTCTACCGGAAACAGGGGGGTGAGCCGTGGGAGCGAGTGACAGGACTCCCCGACGGCGAGGGTGTCCTCCGCGCCGTGCTCGAAGCGGGCGGGGGGGCGGGCGAACTGTACGCGCTCACCAACCGCGGCCTCTACCGGACGGCCGACGCCGGCGATTCGTGGGCGGAAATCGGGACGGAGTGGCCCGACGGCCTGGGCACGGCGAGCGGGCTGGTAGTGGTGTGAACGACTGAAAGGTACTTGAACGGTCAGGCACGAAAGGGGGGTAATGTACGACTTCGCCGTCGTCGGTGTGGGGCCGGCCGGCGCGCGCTTCGCCCGGCGCGCCGCCGAGGCGGGCCACGACGTAGTGGCGTTCGAGGCGGGCGAAATCGGGAAGCCCCTCGCCTGTTCGGGCCACGTCAGCCTGGACATCTGGGACTATCTCCCCGACGGCGCCCGGGAGGAGCTCTTCCAGAACGCGATCCGGGGCGCGCGCTTCCACCTCGGGGGTGCGGAGTCGAGGGGCCATTCCTTCCACCAGTCCGAGCCCATCTCGAACGCCATCGACCGGGTCGGGATGGACAAACTGCTCGCGCGCGAGGCCGAGAGTGCGGGCGCCGACGTGCGCGACGGCCACACGGTGACGGGCGTCGCGGAGGAAGCGGACCGGGTCGTGCTCTCGGTGACACCCGATTCGGGCGACCCCTTCGAGGTCGAGGCCCGGATGGTCGCCGGCTGTGACGGCCCCCGCTCGCGGGTCCGGTCGGCGCTCGGCCTCCCCGACCCCGGGGAGTTCCTCCACGGCGTGCTCGCTTTCGACCCCGAACCCGACCACCAGGACTTCGTGGACGTCCACCTCACCCTCCCCGATTCCTCCTTCTTCGCGTGGCGCATCCCCCGGGGGGAGGGCGGCGTCGAGTACGGCCTCGCCGCCTACCCCGGCACGGACGTGAAAGGGCGCTTCGACGAACTCGTGGCGGACTACGGGGCCACGGTCGAACACCGCTGTTCGGGCGCTATCCCTATCTCACCCCCTGAGAAGACGGTTTCCGAGCGGGGTTTTCTCATCGGGGACGCCGCCGGCCAAACCAAGCCGTTCACCGGCGGCGGTATCCTCTACGGCATGACCGCGGCCGACGTCGCGGCCCGGGAAATCGACCCGCAAAAGCCCGAGAGCCTCGCCGCGTACGAGTCGGGGTGGCGCGACGAACTCGAGCGCGAAATCCAGTTGGGGAAGTTGGTCCGCAAGGGGTACGCCGCGCCGCCGCGGGTCCAGCGTGCCGGACTGGAGCTGTTCGAGGGTGAAATCGGCGTCCACATGGACCGCCCGAGCTCCGTGTTCTCAGTCGACCAGCTGAAAGCGCTGTTCCGGGGGTAGCAAGAACCTACAAGGCGCTGGCACGAGCGGTTGTGGTATGAGCCCGGAGCCCGAGACTGACGCCGTCGAGACCGTCGCCGACGACGGCCGGGACCTCTACGACATCGCGACGTGGGAGGAGCGCACGCTTCTGGACACTGTCTCGGTCGCGCTCTACCGGGGCATTCTCGTGGGGGGTCGCGCCGTCACGATACTGCTGGCGATAGCCATCCTCGCCGTCCTCGTCGCGCTCGGGGGGTTGGGAACTCTCCAGAACCCGCTCGTGGGTGTGCTCACCCTGCTGTCGGCGGCGCCCGCGCTCGGGCTCGCGGCGTACGTCTGGTACGCCGACTCCACGACGAGCGAACCGCTCTGGACGCTCGTCGCCACGTTCCTGTTGGGCGTGTTGTTCGCCAACTTCGCGGCGGTCATCAACACCGTCGCCCAGCCGTTCTTCATGGCCCTGCCGTTCGGGATGGCCCTCTTCTTCTTCGTCGTCGTTGCGCCCGTCGAGGAGACCGTGAAGTGGCTCGCCGTCCGCCTCCACGCCTACCGCGACGAGCGCTTCGACGCGGTCATCGACGGGGCGGTGTACGGCGCGATGGCCGGCCTCGGTTTCGCGACCATCGAGAACGCCCTCTACGTGAGCCGCGGCTATCTGGAGGCCGTGAACGCCGCCAGCGCGACTCCCGAGGGCGTCGTGGCCGCCGTCGCGGGCACCGCCGCAGTCCGCGCGTTCGCCGGGCCGGGCCACGTCATCTACTCCGCCTTCGCGGGCTACTATCTCGGGCTCGCGAAGTTCAACAAGGAGAACTGGGGCCCCATCGTCGTGAAGGGCCTTCTCATCGCGGCGCTCGTCCACGCGACGTACAACACGCTCTCGGGCGTCGTGACGGGGGCGCTCGTTTCCTTCGGCGTTCCCCAGGCGGTCGCCGTCTTCGGGTTCATCCTCGCCTTCGACAGCGTCTTCGGCTACGCGCTCCTCCGAAAACTCAACCGCTACCGCCACGCCTTCGAGGACGAAATCCCGGAGGGCGCCGACGGGAGCGAGGTCGTCGAGGCACGCCGCGAGAAGAGCGACTAGTACTCCGGCAACCGCGCCGAGCGCTCGCTGCCCGCGACGAACGGGAGTTCGACACGGGGCGCCGGGACGTCTTCGCCGCCGATACGGACCGTCAGTTCCTCAGGGGTATCCCACTCCACGAGCGCCAGCGCGATGGGAGCGTCGAGCGTCGGGCTCCCGACGGCGCGGGTGACCTCGCCCACCGAACGGTCCCCGTCGAAGACAGCGGCGCCAGCGTCGGGGAGCGTCTCCGGTTCGAGGCCTACGAGGCGGCGGCTCGGCCGGCCAACGTTCTCGACTCTGGAAACGACCTCCTGGCCGACGTAACAGCCCTTCTCGAAGTCGAGGGCGTTCCTGAGCCCGAGGACGTTCGGTATCTCGCCGGCCATCTCCGACTCGAAGAGCGGCGTGCCCGCTTCGAGGGAGAGTTCGCGCCACGTCCGCCGGCCGAAGGGGACGGCGTTCAGCCCGTGGTGGAGCAGGGAGTCGAAGGCCGTCTCGGCGTCCGCGGCGGCACAGACGATCTCGTAGCTCTCCTCGCCCAGCGGGGCGTCCGTCCGGATGATGCTCGCGCCGGCGTCGCCGACGTTCCCGCGGACGAAGCTGTGCCGGTCGTCCGGCGTGCCGACGCCGGAGAGGACGCTCGCGATCTTCTCGGTCGCGTTGGGGCCGTGGACGCCGAAGACGCCGTACTTCTCGGTGGCGTCCTCGATCTCGACGTCCTGGATGAACACCTTCTCGCGCCACTCCTCGGCGACTTCCTCGGCGGTTCCCGGCGGGAAGAACAGGAGCAGGCGCTCCCCGGCGTTGTACACCGTGACGTCCGTCCGGATCTTCCCCTGGGCGTCGAGGAGCAGGGCGTAACAGCCGCGGGTGTCCTCCTCGGGGACCCTGTTCGTGAGGACGTTGTCGACGTACTCGACGCGGTCGGCCCCGGTGACTTCGAGGACGCCGTAGGCGGCCTCCGTCACGCCGACGCCGTTGCGCAGGGCGCGGGCGGTGCGCTCGGGGCGGCCGTAGTCCGTCGGCAGTTCCCGGCCGTCAGCGACGGTCTCGAAGGTGGCGCCGTGGGCCTCGTGGGCCCCGCGTACGACAGTCATGGTCGCACTGCGGGCGCGGCGCCTAAAGGGGTAACCACTCGCGGAGGCGCTCGACCAGGGAGGGCGTTCCGCCGTCGGGTTCGGGCTCGCCGTCCGGCACGACGTGGTCGGCGGGGTAGATGTACGTGCGCTCGGCCCCGGACTCGGCCTCGATGAGGCCGTCCTCCTTCAGCGAGCCCAGCGCGCCCTCCAACTCGTCGATGTCGGCGTCGACCTGCGCGCGGAGGTCCAACACCGTCATGCCCTCCCCGCGGCGGTCCACGAGGGCGTCGAGCACCGCGACCTCCGTCGTGTCGCGGCGGCGGTACTCGCGCTTGACCTGCATAGCCGGAGGAACGGCGGCGGGGGATATAGGTTCTCGGTCGGGAAGCGCCCCTGCGGCAGCCTTTTAGTTCTGGCCGGGAAAACCGGCGCTAATGGGTCTTCGCTGTTCACTACTGGGCCACGACTTCGGGGAGGCCGAACTCGACCGCGACCGGGAGGAGCGCGGCGACGAGGTCGTCATCACGATTCGCGAGGTGAAAACCTGCGGGCGCTGTGGCGACGAGCGCGTCCTCAGCGAGAACACGGAGGTGCGCCCCGTCGAGCCAATCGGTGAGGTCGAATCGGATGGCCACCCCGACGAGGAGGGGGAGACCGACGCACCGAGCGACGGCGAGGGTGTGGCCGAGCGCACACCGGACGACGGAGCCGCCGACGCGGGACGGGACGCGAGCGTGCCGGGTGAGGGGGCTGGCGCGAGCGCCGACGAGGACGTGGAGTTCATCGACGCCGACGCGGAGGCCGAATCCGAGGCCCCGGCCGCGGTCGACGCGGACGAAACGGGCGCCGGCGGCGAGGCGGGGGGCGCGACCGCCGCCGAAGCCGCGACCGACGACGGGGTCATCATCGACGACGAGGCGGAGGAGACCGAGGCGGAGCGCCGGGCCGGCGAGTGGCCCGACGCCACGGACACGCGGATGGACGAGCGCGACGTGCCCGCGGCGGCCGGTCCCGAGGTCGAAGTCGAATCCGACGGCGAGGACGCCGAAATCATTGGGGGCGGGCCCGACGAGGAGGCCGACGACGAACCCGAAGCGGAACAGGAAGTCAAAGCAAAACAGGAACCCGAGCCCGACGACGACCCCGAATCAGCGGCGAACGAATGGCCCGACCCGAAGGGCGAGGACCGCGGCTTCGACGCCGAGCCCGGCGGGGAGCAGACCGAGATGGAGTTCAGCGGCCTCGCGCCCGAAGGCGACTCCAGCGCGGTAGCGACGACCCCCTCCGAATCCCCCTCGATGGCGGTCGACACCGAGACGGCGTTCGTCTGCCCCGAGTGTGGCTTCGCGAAACCTGCGGCGAAGGCCTCCCTGCGCGCGGGAGACATCTGTCCGGAGTGCAAGAAGGGCTATCTGAAAGAGCAGTAGTCCGGCGGACGTCTTAGGCTCCACAGCGAGAAGTAAGACACATACGTCATACCCTCTTCCGTGCGAATATGAAGGAGTACAAGATGCGACGGGGGGAGTATCTTGAGGAGCGTATTCCCGACCTGAAGGGAAAAATCGAGGAGTACTTCGGCCCGGTCACCGGGACTAAGGAGCACAACGGCAGTGACCTCTACGCCGTCGAGGACCCCGACAACCCGGTGTTCGAGGAAATCCTCGCGGGCGCCGTCGATTACGGCTCGAAGAAAGACAGGCTCGCGGTCCACTTCGAGGAGCGTGACGCCGCGGACGTCATCGCCGAGGGCAACGCTGACGCTGCGGCCGACGCGGTCGAGAAGAAAAACGACTTCCTGCTGGAAGTGACCGGCCGCGACGCCGAGTCACGCCGCGACTCGATGAAGCGCGCCGTCGAGGACGACGCGGAGACGCCCGACGGCGTCGAAGAGTAACGGTTCCTACGCGAGGGTCTCGCGCCGTTGTCGCCTACCGGTTCAGTTTCTCGCGGCTGACCTGCACGCCGGTCGGGACGATGAGTATCTCGTCGTCGCCCTTCTGGACGATGTCGCCGTCGACCTCGCGGGCGACCTGACGGAGTTCGTTGAGGATGCGCTCGACCGTCCCGTCGCTGGTCGAGTGGCGGGTGATGTCCGCGATGACCGCGTCACCGTCGTAGACGGCGTCCTTGATAGCCATCACGTCCTGTTGGCCGCTGATCTCTGCGATGTGGACGCGCATCGACGCCTCCTCGGCGGCGGTGGATACATCCCCCAGATCGAGTTCGACGTAGTCCTCGGTGCTGCGGGACTGCTCGCCGAGGATTCGGTCCATGAAGCCCATACCCCTTCCCAGCGGCGAGCGCTCCTAAAGGTTTTGTGCGAAGGTCTCGGTCGCGCGGACGAGCGACCGAGGACGAAGGTCCCCTACGTGCGTCAGCCGTGCTTCTCCGAAGGTCTCCCACGTGCGTCAGCCGTGGGTGGACGAAGGTCTCGGTCGCGGGAACGCGGCTGTCGCACGCGTTCCACGTTCCGCGGACGAGCGACCGAGGACAGCCGACCGTCTCCGTTCCACCCGAACAGTCTCCCACCTAATCGTCCCTCTCGTCGCCCCCGCGTGCGCGGGTTTTTCCCGACCGCACCCCACGGGAGCGCATGGACGACGGTATCGCCCCCGGAAAAGTCTCGGAGGCGTTCTTCGAAACCCGGCTCGCGGGACGCTTCGGCGGCGAGCGCGACGCGACGCTGCTCGGCCCGACCCACGGCGCGGATTTCGGCCTCGTGGACGTTCGCGGGACGGCGCTGGCGATGGCGAGCGACCCGCTGTTCTTCCTGCGCGAACTCGGCGCCGAGCGCGCCGGCTGGTTCGCCTGCCACATCCTCCTGAGCGACGTCGCGCTCTCCGGGTTGGCGCCCGCACACCTCGCGGTTTCGGTGACCCTCCCGACCGACGCCGACTCGGAGACGTTCGGCTCGCTGTGGCGCGCCTTCGACCGCGCGGCCCGCGACGCCGGCGTCTCGATAACGACCGGCCACACCGGCGCCTACGAGGGGTGTTCGTATCCGACTGTGGGGGGTGGGACGGCGCTCGCGCTGGGCGACCACGAGGAGGTCGTTCTCCCGACCGGCGCCGCCGTCGGCGACCGCGTCGTCGTCACGAAGGGGCCCGCGATCGAGACGGTCGGGACGCTTGCGGTGCTCTTCGGCGACGCGCTCGACCTGTCCGATTCGACCGTGGCGGCGGCGCGCGAGCGCTTCCCCGAAACGAGCCCCGTCGTGGACGCCCTCATCGCCGCCCGTGCGGGGCCGGTGACGGCGATGCACGACGCGACCGAACGGGGGTTGGCGAACGCGTTTCACGAACTCGCCGCCGCCTCGGAGGTCGGCGTGGAAATCGAGCGCGAGCGAGTGCCCGTCGGGGAAGGCGTGACCGAACTTTGTTCGGCGCTCGGCATCGACCCGTGGGCGGCGTCGAGCGCCGGGACAGTCGTCATGACCGTCGAAGAGGGGGGCGTAGGAAACGTCCTTGATGCGCTCGCGTCTTCGGGCGTTCGGGCCGCCGACGTGGGCGAGGTCGTCGAGGACGGCGTCCGCGCCGACGGGTCGGCGCTCGACGTTCCCGATTCGGACCCCTACTGGCCGGCGTACACGGCGCTCCGCGAGCGGGCAACGGCGACGCCGCCGGCGTTTGCGTGGCCCGAGCCCTACACGTCGAAGTTGTAGAGGTCGTCGCCGACATGGTGTAAGGACTCTACGACCTTGCCGGAGTCCCCGGCCATCCCCTCGCCGTCCACGAGCGCGCGGCCGACGGCGAGCGCCTTGCCGTGGGTTTCCTCGACGATGACGACCAAATCCCCCTCGGAGATGGAGTCGTCGGCCTCGACGATGCCGGGGCGCATCACGTCGGCGCCGCCGCTGACGAACTCGATTGCGCCCGCGTCGACGGTGACGGCGCCGGTCTCGGGCTCCGCGACGTTCGCACCGCGCACGGTGATGAAGGGCTCGCCGTCGATGTAGCAGGCGAGCGGCTCGCCGTCCACGAGTATCAGGTCGAACGGCGACCCGTCGAGCTCCACGAGTTCGTAGGTGTCCCCGTCGAGTTCGATGCCGAGGTGAGTGTCCAGAGTCGACTCCAGTTCGGCCACCTCGTCGCTGCGCAGGTGGTGTCGGGAGGAGACGCGCATGAACACACTCCGACGTGCCACCGCTTAAACCCGTTCCTCGCGGGCGAACTGCTAAGTGGGTCGACCCCCCAACGTCGAACGATGTGGCCCCGCGAGGAGGAACGGGTTACCTGCATCGCCTGTGGGGAAGAGTGCCCGCGCTCGGAAGCCCGAGAGTACGACAAACAGGGCGAGCGCTGGGAGCGCGAGGACAAGACCTTCGAGTACCTCTGCAAGCCCTGTTTCCGGGAGCTCTCGAAGGCGAAACGCCGCGACCTCGAAGCCGAACTCGTCGCCGCCGGGGCGGGGGAGTGTAGCCGCGAGGAGTTCCTGAGCCGGTATCTGGACGCCGCGGGCGCCGACCAGTAGGCGCCGTAGGCGAGCGGTTTTCATAGATACACGGCTGTCGCACGTGTGACACCTATGGCGAAACACGGCTGTCGCACGTGTCTCACCTATGCGATACACGGTTGACGCACGTCCATCACTCAGGGCGATACGACTTTCCGTGAAACCCTCCTATCCACGGGCATGACCGACGAGCAGGCCGCGGCCGGGACGGCCGAGGCACAGGGCCCGGTCGAGATTTCGCCCGAGATGGCCCGCCACATGGAGAACAAACGCGAGGAACTCTTCGAGAAGTTCGAAATCAGCGACGCCTTCCCCCCCGAAGTCATTGAGGAGGCCGAGGCACGCACCGAGGACGTGCAGGCCGAAATCGAGGCCGAGGTCGACGGGCGCGCGGACCTCCGCGAGATGACTACCTGGACGACGGACCCCATCGACGCCCAGGACTTCGACGACGCAATCTCCATTCGGGAGAACGAGGAGACGTACACGCTGTGGGTCCACATCGCCGACGTGACCCACTACGTCCAGCCCGACACCGCGATGTGGGAGTCCGCCGTCGAGCGGGCGAACACGGTCTATCTCCCCGCCTACACCGTCCACATGCTCCCACCCGTCCTGGCGGAGACCGTCTGTTCGCTGGTGCCCGACGAGGACCGACTGGCCCACACCGTCGAGATGGAACTCGACAAGGAGACGCTGGGCTACGAGGAGATTGACATCTACAAATCCGTCATCCGGAGCGACGAACGGCTGACGTACAGCCAAGCCGAGGACCGCCTCGACGACCCCGACGCGCCGCTCCACGACGCGTGTTCGCTTGTGTACGAGGTCGCCGACCGGATGCACGAACAGCGCAAGGAGGACGGCTCCCTGGTTCTCAACCCCCGCCGTGACCGCGCGCACACTATCATCGAGGAGTGCATGCTGAAGGCGAACAAGGCGGTCACGCACGAACTCATGTGGGACAGGGGCGTGGAAGCCGTCTACCGGGTTCACCCCCAGCCCACGCCGGACCAGTGGAGCGACGCGCTCCGGGAGATTCAGGAACTCGATGGAGTCTCGATTCCGGGCAGCGGGTGGGACGACCCGCGGAAGGCCGTCAACGCCACCCTGGAGGATGCCCCCGAGCGCCAACTCTCGAAGATTCAACGCGCCGTGATGAAGGTGATGCCCCGGGCGAAGTACATGTCGGACCCCTTCGGCGGGCACCACGCGCTGAACTTCGAGATTTACGGCCACTTCACCAGCCCCATCCGCCGGATGAGCGACCTCGTGAACCACTGGATCGTCTATCAAAACGACGTGCCGGAGACCCTAGACGAGCTCTGTTCGCACGCCAGCGAGGCCCAAAAACGTGGGGAGCAGTGCGAGCGCGAGTACAAGACGTTCCTCAACGAGATCGGGTTGGACCCGTACGCCGTGAACAACCGGGGAATCGAAATCGTCGAGGAAGAGGAACCGGAAGAAGCCGAGGAAGCGGAGCTCTGAGCGCGCGCTTTACTGGTGGCCGATAATTTCTTTGGGTTCGTAGGGCTCCTCGATGTATTCTACGTCACTCTCCGAGAGGTCGAGCTCGACGGCCTCGACGGCGTCCTCGAGGTGGTCGATACTCGTGGTCCCGACGATGGGCGCCGTGACCCACTCCTTGTGAAGGAGCCACGCCAGGGATATTTGGGCCATCGAGGCACCCCGGTCCTCAGCGAGCTCCCGGATCCGCTCGTTGATCTCCTTCCCTCCGTTTTCGCCGTAGGCGGCCGTCGGGTTGTGGTGGTTCTCCGGGTCGCCCCGGGTCGTCGACTCCAGGTCCTCGTGGGGGCGCGCGAGGAAGCCCTGTCCGAGAGGCCCCCACGGAATGACGCCCATCCCCTCCTCCTGGGTGAGCGGGAGGACCTCGCGCTCCTCCTCGCGGTAGGCCGCGTTGTAGTGGTTCTGCATCGTCTCGAACTCCGTCAGCCCGAGGTCACGGGCGGTCTCCTGGGCCTTGGCGAGTTGGTAGGCCCACATCGAGGATGCGCCGGTATGGCGTACCTTTCCGCTGCGGACGGCGTCGTCGAGCGCGCGCAGCGTGGTCTCAATCGGAGTGTCGGAGTCCCAGCGGTGAATCTGAAGGAGGTCGACCGTATCGAGGCCGAGTCGGTCGAGGGAGTCTTCGAGTTCCTGTTCGATTGCCTTCCGCGAGAGGCCGCTCCTGTTGTGGCCCTCCTCGACGGGGAAGAACGTCTTCGTCGCGACGACCATCTCCTCGCGGTTGTGCCCCGCGAGCGCGTCGCCCAGTATTTCCTCGGACTCACCCCCGGAATAGGCGTTCGCGGTGTCGAAGAAGTTGACCCCCAACTCGACGGCCCGGTCGATGAGCTCCTCGCCCTCCTCCTCGTCGAGCATCCACGGTTCGCCGCTCCCGAAGCTCATACAGCCCAGACAGATCTTCGAGACCTCCATCCCGGTCGTGCCGAGTGTGGTGTACTCCATACCGGGGGTAGGGCCGGGGGGCCTATCACCCTCGGGGTGGCCCGTAGATTTGGCCGGAAGTCGCGTTCGGGCGTGCGCTGTGAGCGCGTGAAACCCATATATAGCACAACGGAGGGAAAACCCGGGTGTTTCGGGTGGAGGTTAGGAGTTACTCCCGGGATAACGAACTCCGAACGACAGTACGCGACCCGAAAGTGGCGATTCTATCGGAGTGGGCCGCGCTCCCGGCTATTCGGGGTGAGTCACGGACCGTGAGAGAAGGGGACGGGCGCGGAGGGATTTGAACCCCCGACATCTTGGTCCGGAACCAAGTACTCTGTCCACTGAGCTACGCGCCCACGGATTACTGAGAAAGCGCCGGACGGTTTAACGGTTCTGAACCGGAGAAAGACTCACACAGTTCGTCTTTCAGGATTCAAATCCGGGGGCGGCATATTCTGGGACCGCAACCGCGAGCGTAGCGAGCGGTCCGTCCCAGAAACGACGCCGGACAGATTCTGAATCCTGGAAGGCACGCGCAACGAGCGACGCGAGTGAGCATGTCTTCCTCCGGCTCAAATCCGGGAGGCGGATTTGAACCTACGGCGACTCGCCGGTCTCCAGCGTGAAGGAGTCGGTGGGATAGGCCACACACGTCAGGCAGTAGCCCTGGCCCATCTCGTCCTCGTCGAGGACCTCGTTGTTGGCGTGCTGGACGAGCTCGTTCGCGTCGCCGCTGAGGTGGCCCGCACAGGAGACACACTGGCCCTGCCGGCAGGCGTAGGGAAGGTCCCAGTCCTCCTCCTCGCCGGCTTCGAGCAGGGACTCGTTGTTCGCGACCTCGATGGTCTCGCCCTGCTTTTCGTACTCGATTTCGTAGTACTCGACCTCGTCCTCGGCGATGGCGCTGGGGTCGAAGCCGGTCTCCTCTTCCTCGCCCTCTTCGAGTTCGCCCTCGCCCTCGGCACCGGCGCCGACGGCTCCCGCGGGCGCGCTTCCGCCGCCGACGCCCCGGCTGTACGGTTCGGGGAAGTCCGTTTCGGGGACCGTCTCGGCGCGCCGGGAGAGCACCTCCTGTGCGATGTCCTCGGAGGCGGGCGGTTCCGTTCCCCGCGCGTAGTGGACCGCGACGACGGCGAGGGTGAGGAAGACGCCGAGTCCGAGGCCGGCTACGTCTACCATACGACCTGCTATGGAGAGGGCCCTTATTGACGTTGTGATTCCTGCGGGGCGAAAGCCGGGTTACTCCTCCCGGCGTGGGACCTCGTGGCGGCCGAAGCCGTAGCGCAGGCGGCTGGCGAGCCGGCGGGAGAAGCGCTCGCGGCGGCTGGCGAAGCGCTCGTTGAGCGCCTGCGAAATGAGCGGCACCGGGACTTCCCGTTCGAGCGCCTCCTGAACGGTCCACGTGCCCGTGGAGCCACCCTCGACGCGGTCGGCCACGTCGCCTAGGTCGGTTCCCTCCTCGCGGAAGGCCTCCTCGCAGAGTTCGAGTAACCAGGAACGGATGACGGCGCCGTTGTTCCACGTCTTCGCCACCGCCTCCAGGTCGAGGTCGTACTTCCCGTTGTGCAGGAGTTCGAAGCCCTCGCCGTAGGCCTGCATCAGGGCGTACTCGACGCCGTTGTGGACCATCTTCACGTAGTGGCCGCTCCCCGCGGGGCCCATCCGGTCGTGGCCAGCCGGCCCGGTCGCCACCGCGTCGAACACCGGCGACATCTCCTCGTAGGCGTCCTCGGGACCACCGACCATCAGGGAGAAGCCGAGCTCGGCGCCCGCCGGTCCGCCCGAGGTTCCACAGTCCAGGTACCGCGCGTCGGTCTCCTCGGCGCGCCGGACGCTGTCCTCGAAGTGCGAGTTCCCGCCGTCGACCACGACGTCCTCGGGGCCCACGTGGGAGGAGAGGTCGTCCAGCGCGGCGTCGATGGCGTCGCCGGCGGGCACCATCAGCCAGATATGTTTTTGCTCGCCCAACCGCTCGGCCAACTCGGAGAGCGACGCGGCGGGGTCGGCGCCGGCGTCGGCGACCGTCGCGACCCGCTCCTCGTCCAGGTCGAAAGCCACCACGTCGTGGCCCGCGTCGAGAACGCGCTCTACGACAATCTGTCCCATGCGGCCGAGACCGACGACGCCCAGTTGCATACCGGCTCTCGCGCGCGGGCGGTCCTATTGGTTGCGGTCCGCGCCTACGACTCCTTCTCCAGCGCGCGCTTGGGGACGATTTCGGGCGTCGGCGTGTAGCGGACTGCGGCATCGACCCGGAACACGTCGGCCAACAGCTCCTCCGTCACCACGTCCTCGGGCGGCCCCCAGTCGTAGAGGTCGCCGTCGCACATCGCCACCAGGTAGTCCGCGAAGCGGGCGGCCTGCGCGATGTCGTGGAGGACGATGGCCACCGTCACTCCTTCCCGGTCGTTCAGGCGCTGAACCGTTTCGAGCACCTGCAACTGGTGGTGTAAGTCGAGGTGGTTCGTCGGCTCATCAAGAAGGAGAACGTCGGTGTCCTGTGCGAGGACCATCGCGATCCACGCCAACTGCTTCTGGCCGCCCGAGAGCTGTCCGAGTTCCGCCTCGCGGATGTCCTCGACGCCCGCCATCTCGATGGCGCGCTCGACGGCCGCCTCGTCCTCCTCGGTGAGCGACTCGAAAAACCCGCGGTGGGGGTAGCGGCCGTGCGCGACGAGGTCCTCCACCGTCGTGCTCGCGGGGGACTCCCGTTCCTGAGAGAGCAACCCGAGTTCGGTCGCCAGGTCCTTGCGACCGACGTTCGCGAGGTCGCGGCCGTGTAACCTGACTTCGCCGGCCTCCGGTTCCAGATGGGCGGCCAGCGACTTCAGTAGCGTCGATTTCCCCGACCCGTTCGGGCCGACGAGCGCGGTGACTTCCCCCTCGGGCACGTCGATGCGGTCGAGTTCAACCACCGGCTCCGTCGTCGTCGGATAGCCCAGAGCGAGGGAGTCGCCCACGAGGGCGCCCTCCGCCTCGTCCTCGGAGAGGCGTTCGCCGCCGGCGCCGGCCCGCTTTGACTGTGATTCGGGTTGTCGGGACATCGATGCTCGTTGGGGACTCGTTGTTTAGGACGGCCTAAACCGTTTGCGGTCCACAGGGCGGTGCAGTACGGGAACCTTTAAGCGAGATGGCCCGTTTTGGCGGCGTATGAGCGTGATGCCGTCGGTAGTAGCGCGGCGCGCCTGAGCGCCAGGCCACGTTTCTCCGCAGTTCGTCTCCGACCCCGCTCACCACACACATGTCCGAATCCGATATTCCCGACGAGTACGAGCCGGAGGCCCTCGAATCGCGCTGGCGCGAACAGTGGGCCGAAAGCGACGTGTATGAATACGAAGGTACGGCCGGCGCAAGCGCGCCGGGCGAATACGACGATTCCTCCACCGACGACGGGGCAACGGACTACGTCGTGGACACGCCTCCGCCCTATCCGACGGGCGAACTCCATATCGGCCACGGCCTCCAGTGGTGTTACATCGACTTCGCCGCGCGCTACCACCGCCTCATCGGCGACAACGTCCTCTTCCCGCAGGGGTGGGACTGCCATGGCCTGCCCACGGAAGTGAAGGTCGAGGAGAATCACGGCATCAATCGCCACGACGTCTCCCGCGAGGAGTTCCGCGAGATGTGCGTCGAGCACACCAACGAACAGATAGCCTCGATGAAGGAGACGATGGGTGAGTTGGGCTTCTCGCAGGACTGGTCGGCGGAGTACCGCACGATGGACGAGGAGTACTGGTCGAAGACCCAGCGCTCCTTCGTCGAGATGGCTGAGGAGGGTCTCGTCTACCGGGACGAACACCCCGTCAACTGGTGTCCCCGCTGTGAGACCGCCATCGCGGACGCTGAGGTCGAGCCCATCGACCAGGAGGGCACCCTCTTCGACGTGACCTTCCCCGGGAACGGGAACGACGATAGGGAGGAACGGAGTTCCTCTGACTCTGCGGCGGAGCCGCAGAACATCGAAATCGCCACCACCCGGCCGGAACTCCTCGCGGCCTGCGTCGCCATCGCCGTCTCGCCCGACGACGAGCGCTACGAGGGGAGAGTGGGCGAGACCTTCGAAGTGCCCCTGTTCGGCCACGAGGTCGAACTCATCGCGGACGACGACGTGGACGCCGAGTTCGGCACCGGCGCCGTGATGATCTGTACGTTCGGAGACAAACAGGACGTCGACTGGTGGGCCGAGTACGACCTCGACCTGCGCGCGGTGTTCACCGAAGACGGTCACCTCAACGACGAAGCGGGCGAGTTCGCGGGGCTCTCCATCGACGAGGCCAAAGGCGAAATCGCCGACGCGCTCGACGATGGGGGCTATCTCGGGGACACCGAACCCGTCGAACAGTCGGTCGGCGCGTGCTGGCGCTGTGACACCCCTATCGAGATTCTCTCGAAGGAACAGTGGTTCGTGGAGGTCGACCAGGACGCGATTCTGGAGCGGGCCGAAGAAGTGGAGTGGATTCCCGAGCACATGCACCAGCGCCTCGTGGAGTGGACTGAGGGGATGGAGTGGGACTGGGTCATCTCCCGCCAGCGCGTCTTCGCCACCCCCATCCCGGCGTGGCAGTGCGAGGACTGTGGCGAGTGGCACATCCCCGACGCGGAGGAGCTCCCCGCGAACCCCACCGAGGAGGGACCCGGCATCGAGTGCCCCGACTGTGGTTCCCAGGATTGGACCGGCGAGACGGACGTGATGGACACGTGGATGGACTCCTCCATCACGCCGATGCACATCCGGGGCTGGCCCGATGAGGAGTTCGAACCCACTGCCCTCCGCCCGCAGGGCCACGACATCATCCGGACGTGGGCGTTCTACACGCTCCTGCGTACGGGGGGCCTCACCGGCGAGATTCCCTGGGAGGAAATCCTCATCAACGGGATGGTGTTCGGCCCGGACGGCAACAAGATGTCCAAGAGCAGGGGCAACGTCGTCGCACCTACCGAGGCCGTGGAGGAGTACTCCGCCGACGCCTTCCGCCAGTCCATCGCGCTCGGCGGCCGCCCCGGCAGCGACGTACAGTTCCAGTGGAAGGAGGTCAAATCCGCCTCCCGCTTTTTGACGAAGCTCTGGAACATCTTCCAGTTCGCCAGCGGCCACTTCGAGGCGGACACGGCGACCGTGGGTGACCCCGCGTACCGGGACGCAGACCGCTGGATTCTCACGCGGGCCGGCGAGGTCGCCGATGAGGTCGCCGAGGACATGGAGGCCTACCGCTTCGACGCCGCCCTGCGAAAGGTGCGGGAGTTCGCGTGGAACGACCTCGCGGACGACTACGTCGAACTCGTCAAAGGGCGACTCTACAACGGCCGCCCCGGCGAGCGCGACGCCGCGCGCCACGCCCTCTACACAGTCCTCTCCAGTGTGGTGCGGATGCTCGCGCCGTTCTCCCCGTTCGTCACGGAGGAGATATACGACCATCTCCCCGGCACGGAGGGAAGTGTTCACGCCGCCGCGTGGCCCGAAATCGACGTGCGCGACGAGGACGCCGTCGCCGCGGGCGAGATAATCGCCGAGACGGCGAGCGAGGTCCGCGCATGGAAGTCAGAGCGCGGGATGGCGCTCAACGCCGACCTCGACCGGGTCGAGCTCTACCCCGACGAGGAGCTCACAATCGACACCTACGACCTCGCGGAGACGGTGAACGCGCCGGTCCGCGTCCGCGAGGGGACGCCCGACGTGGAACTCGTTCCGGTGGGGGTGGACCCGGACCACTCGGTCATCGGGCCGGAGTTCCGCGAGAAGGCAGGACAGGTGGTCGCGGCGCTCGAAGCCGCCGACCCCAAGGAGATTCAGGTGGCCAAGGGCCGCGGCGAAATCGAACTCGAACTCGACGGCGAGACGGTCACCCTCGACCCTGAGGCCGTCGACATCGAGGAGGAACACCGCGCGGGCAGCGGCGAGGAGGTCCACGTCGTCGAGACGGAGTCGGCGACGGTGCTGGTCTTTCCCTAACGACTTTTCCCCCTGCCCGCCACGGGCGGGTATGGACGACCGAGTCGAGGCACACGCCGAGACGCTCGTGGACTGGAGCGCGCGAATCGAGGCGGGCGACGACGTGGTGCTCTCGGTGGGGCCCGACGCTCACGAACTCGCCGTGGCCGTCGCCGGGAAACTCGGCGAGCGGGGCGCGAACCTGATCTGCACCTACGCGTCGGGCGAAATCTCGCGGGCGTACCTGCGGGCGAGCGACGGTGAGTTCGACGCCGACCCCGACTTCGAACTCACGATGCTCGAACGCGCGGACGCCTACCTCTCGCTCGGGGGCGGACGCAACAGCGCCGCGACGGCCGACGTACCCGAAGAAACCAGGAACGCCTACGACCGCGCGAGACAGGCGATTCGGGAGGCGAGACTCGACACCGACTGGGTGAAAACCTTGCATCCGACGCGCTCGCTGGCCCAGCGCGCGGGGATGGCCTACGAGGAGTACCAGGACTTCCTCTATTCGGCGGTACTCCGCGACTGGGAAAGCCTCGCCGCGGAGCAGGAGCGCCTGAAGGACCTCCTAGAGGACACGGAGGAAGTGAGAATCACGAACGAGGGCACGGATCTGACCCTCGACGTTTCGGGGCGCTTCGCCGTGAACTCCTGTGCCTCCGTCGCCTACGATTCGCATAACTTACCCAGCGGCGAGGTGTTCACCGCCCCGCGGAGCGCGGCGGGCCACGTCACCTTCGACGTACCCATGACGATCAACGACCGGCGGGTGAAGGATGTCTATCTGGAGTTCGAGGGCGGCGAGGTCGTCGATTTCGCGGCCGCGCAGGGCGAATCTGCCATCGAGGGCGTGTTGGACACCGACGACGGCGCGCGCCGACTGGGTGAACTCGGCATCGGGATGAACCGCGGCATCGACCGCCCCACCGATACGATACTCTTCGACGAGAAGATGGCCGGGACGGTCCACCTCGCGCTCGGGCGGGCCTACGACGACTGCATCCCCGAGGGCGAGGACGGGAACAAGTCGGCGACGCACACGGACCTCATCACGACGATGGGCGGGGGGTCCAGACTCGAACTCGACGGCGACGCGGTGCAGGAGGACGGGACGTTCAGGTGGGAGTAGCGTTTTCAGACGGCCTCGGCGGTGTAGCAGTCGAAGTCCTCCGTCTCACAACTCCCGTCGGGGCGTTCGATCTGGACGGTGGCGTGACCCACGTCGAAGCGTTCGCCGAGGACCTCTCTGGCCGTTTCGAGGACGGCGTCGTGGTCCGCCGCCCCCGTGACGACGAGGTGGACGCTGCACGCGTGTCGGTCGGAGGAGATGGCCCAGACGTGTACGTCGTGGACCTCGGTGACGCCGTCGACAGCGAGGAGCGCCTCAGCCACGCCCTGCACGTCCACGGAGGCGGGCGCGCCCTGCATCAGGATGTTCACGCTCTCGCGGAGGAGGTCCTTCGCGGAGTAGAGCACGAGCAGGGCGATGAGCACCGAGAACGCCGGGTCCAGCCACAGCAGGTCGGTGAAGAGGAGCGCCACGCCCAGCGCGATGGCGGCGACGCTCCCGGCGGCGTCGGCCAGCAGGTGGAGAAAGACGCCCTCGACGTTGAGATTGTCCCGGCCACCGGTCAGGACGTAGGCGGCGGCGAGGTTGGCGGCGAGCCCGACGACGCCGATGACGATGACCGGCACGGGTTTGACCATCCGCGGCTCCTGGAAGCGCATCGCGGCCTCGTAGCCGATGTAGACGACGACTGCGAGAAGGAAGAGACCGTTGAGTAGGGCGCCCAGGATTTCCGCGCGGGAGTAGCCGAACGTGCGCTTCTCGTCGGCGGGGCGGGTCGCGACCCACGCCGCGAACAGGCCGAGCGCGATACTGGCGCTGTCGGTGAGCATGTGCGTCGCGTCCGCGAACAGCGTCAGCGAATCGGCGTAGTACGCACCGACGATTTCGACGACGAAGAAGACGGTGTTGATCGCCAGCGCGATGGCGAGCGCGCGGCGGTTGCCGCTCCCGTGGTCGTGTGAGTGGTCCGATCCACCGTGGTCGTGGCCTCCCTCCTCGCCGTGGTCGCTCATGGGTAGTAGACGCTGACGGCGCCCGATATATGAAAACACCTGTCATCAACCCCCGGTTCGGTATCAATGATTAACAACTCAAACCAGTTTAGTTCACAATTCAGTCGCTCGGCGGGTGGTGGCTGAGGGGAGTAAGCCCCCTTCTGTTCGGCCCGGCATTCGGCTGAGCGTCCGCGCGCGCACCGGGCTACCGACTGCGCGGACTTGCACCGGCGAGGATTCGCCGTTCCATCGCTTCGCCGCCCGTCGACGCTCGGCGGGTCGACTCCCTTCCCTTGCGGGTCGGTTCGCCCGTGGTCGTGAGACCACGACGGGAGGCGGGTGGCCTCCCGCGCCTCATCGCTCGGGGCGGGGCGTGTCGTTTCTGTTCCAGAGCCAGCGGTCTCCCGCTCCGGACGTGTGTCCGGTCGCCCAGCCCGGGGGTGGGGGGACTTTCCTCATGCGCGTGGTCGGAGAGCCGCGAAGCGGCGCGGACCACGTACACGGGGGCCGGGCTCCCTCTGCCGTCCCGCGATACGGCCGGGCGATTTTTAAGGCGTTCGGTCGGTTTGGCCGAAACCCTCATGGATAATCGGAGGAAAGGGTTGAAGTCGTCGGACGCCCAAAACGTTCATGTATGTCCGAGGCCCAGCCGCTCACTGTTACTTATCAGGACGGGGCGCGCGCGGTTGAACTCGCTCGCGAGGCTGTCGAAGCCTACGTTCTCAACGGTCAACGCGAACACCCGGGCAGTATGCGCGATTCCTTTTACAATCGCACCGGCACGTTCGTCCGCCTCGAAGCGGGCGGGCGCCTCCGGGGGTGTGCCGGCTCCTACGACAGCGACGAACAGCTGGGCCGCGGCATCGTGGACGCCGCCATCGAGGCCGCAAGCGAGGACTCCTGCGGGTCGGAGGTCGAAGCCGCCGAGCTCACCGGACTCACCGTCTCGGTCTGCATCGTCTCGGACATCACGCTGACCGACGACCCGGCGGAGGACCTCGAAATCGGTACTCATGGCGTTGCTATCGACGGACGTGGGCAACACGGCTGGATGTACCCGACGCTCCCCTTGGACAACGACTGGGCCGTCTACGACTACCTCGATAGGACCTGCCGGAAGGCCGGCCTTCCCCGCGGCGCGTGGGACGACGACGACGTGATGGTGACGCTCTTCGACGGGCAGATCTTTCGCGAGCGAAGCGTCGAGGGCGAAATAGAGGAGATTTAGAGCACGTCTTCGGCGTCGGCGGCCGCCCGCTCGGCGGCGCGTTCGATGTCGAACTTCGCGACGAAGTCCCCATCTCTGAGCAACGGTTCCAGCAGTTCTTCTCCATCAGTTGGCCCGGGCCGGTCGGCAAGCCCGATTTCGTGGCCGCCCTCCTCCGTCCGATACACCTGTTTGCGCCCCGAGAGCTTCCCGCGTTTGGCCGCGGGGTCGCCGTCCACCTCGACGATATCAAGGGCAAAGGGCACGGGGTCCGCGTCGCTGACGTACCCACCGATTCCGAAGCCGTCGGCGTACTCGCGCAACTCGCGCATCTCCGCGGGCGTCATCCCGCCGCTGACGAAGACGTCGACGTCCTCGCCGCGGGCGTCGAGTTCCCACGTCACCTCGCGGACGATGTGGGCGAAGTCGCCCCGGCGCGACCCCGTCGTGTCGAGGCGCACACTGTCGAGGTCGTCGCCGAGCGCCTCGACGGCGCCGAGGGCCTCCCCGACCTCGTCGCCGTAGGTGTCACAGAGCGCGACACGGGGAACATCCGGAGAGACGTGCTCGTCGAAGGCCGTCCACGCCTCTTGTTGGTTGTCCCGCCCGAAGCAGATGAGCAGGGCGTGGGGCATCGTCCCCCCGGCTTCTCTGCCGAGAACCTCGGCGGCGGCGACGTGAGAGATGCCATCGAGGCCGCCCACGAGGGCGCTCCGCTCCACCATCGCCGCGATGGAGGGATGGACGTGCCGCGAGCCGAAGGAGAGCACCGTCGAGTCGGGCGCCGCGCGGCGCGCGTCGAGGGCGTTCGTCGCCATCCCCGTCGCGTGGGAGAGAAAGCCCAGCAGGGAGGTCTCGTACCGACAGAAGTCGAGGTAGTTTCCCTCGATACTGAGGACCGGCCCGCCGTCGAAGAGCGTCCCCTCCGGGAGCGCGTCGACGTCGACGGGGAGCCCCGCCAGGAGGTGTGCGGCGTCCTTCACGCCGGCGAAGACGTCAAACTCGCCGGTCGGGAACTGGTCGGCGGTGACCTCCGCGACGACCCGGGGGTTCCGGCCCGCACCCTCCAGGGTCTCGACTGTGCGCTCGAAGTAGGCGTCCGTCGCGCGCCCCTCCGCGATGGCCGCCTCGGGGACGATGTCGAATCCGTTCATCCGGTTGGGCGGGCTACGACCCCCCGGGGCAAAACGCTACCCCTCGGCGCGGGCGTTCACGCCGGTCAGCGCGTCGACGCTCGGGGCGTTCGTCACTGTCACCTTGTTCCCGTCGACGCGGACGGCGAAGGCGTCGGCGAACTCGCTTTCGTTCTCGGGGATGCGCCAGACGCCCTCGCGGCGTTCCTCGGCGCCCCAGTATCGGAGCAACTCGCGGTAGCCCCCGGCGAACTCGCGGGCCTCGCTTTTGTTCTCCCACGCGGAGCGCCAGACGTAGCCCAGCTCGCCGTCCGCGCGGACGTAGGCGGCCATCCGGTCGCCCTCCCACCCGTCGCTGTAGGGGACGACGTAGGTGATGGGGTCGAGCGCGGAGTCGGGGCCACGGTTGAGGAAGGACCGCGGGTCGATGACCCCACCCCGCCGCCGCGTGGTGTCGTAGGAGGGGTAGGCGAACATCGTCGTGATGGAGGGGACCCCGAAGGCGTCGTAGTTCGGGCCGCGGGGCGTGACGCGGCGCCACGCCGACCCGTTCCGGTTGGTGACGGTGACGTTGACCGGGGGGTCGTTCCCGTATTTCCCCGGGAGCGCGATCTGTTCGGCGCTCGCGGGCGGGTCGTCGTAGACGGCGTTCACCGCGCCCCAGCCGCCGCGCTCCTCGATAGTGCGGATAAAGACCGGCCCGTCGCTGTACGGGAAGTAGTTCAGCAGGGAGATGCCCTGATGGACGTTTGCGGAGCCGCCTCCGCCCCCGCCACTGCCGGCCGCGGAGCGCTCCACACAGCGCCACTCGTCGCGACAGCGGTTCTCGTAGCGGTAGTCGAGGAGGGAGGCGTCGCCCTCGATGAGTCCCAGATCGCGGTTCTTCGATTCGAGCGTGGAGGTGTTGTACCGCGGGTTGAAATGCCGGAACTGGTAGGCGTGGACGAGCTCGTGTGCCAGCGTGGTCTCCGCGATGACGGGCGTCTCGGACTCGGAGATGACGACGATTTCGTCCCGGGAGGGCGAGTAGAAGCCCAACACCTGGGACGCCTGCGTCTCGCGTTGCTGTTCGCCCGAATCCGCGCGCTCGCCGACGAGGAAGAGCGCCTCGTACACCGCGTTGTCCAGCAGCGTCGCGTCGCTGGGGCCGTCGCCAGGGTCGCCGGAGCCGTTCCCGAGTATCAGCCCGCGGTACTCCGAGCGGGTGAGCACCTCCACTTGAACCTGGTCGTCGAACTCCACGTCCCGGAGGTGTTCGACGCGGGCCATCGAGCGGGAGACGACCATCCGGCGCTCGCTGGCGTTGAGCCCGTCCTCCGCGGTGACGGGCAGCGTCTCGTTGTACCAGACGCCCCGCTCCCAACCCGTGGCGTCGCCGTCCGGGTCGGAAGGCCCGCCCACGGGGTAGTGGTGTGGTGCGCTACAGCCGGCGAGCGCGATGAGGACAGCGGCTACCAGGAGCGCCCGCCTCATCGCTCACCCCGCGCCAGCAGCGCGCTCGCCGCGCCCAGCGCCGCGAGCGTGACGGCAACGCCGAACCCGGGCGTCGCCCCGCTGGGCGTCGTCGTCGGGGCCGGCGTTCGTGTCGTCGTGGATGCGGTGGTCGTGGAAGTCATCGATGTCATGGTAACGTTTCCCGGGAACTCGAAGCGCGTCGTCAGCGTTCGGGGACTGACCGTCGTGGTCCGCGGCGGCGCCGACGCCGGGACGATGTCGTGGAGGTCCTCGACCGTCGGCCCGTTGGCGATTCTGACCCACGGCCCCTCGCGTTGCACGTAGAAGGCGTCGGCGAAGGGGCCCTCGGGGACGACGTACGTGTTGGGGTCGACCAGCCGGCCGTCGTGCGCGGAGAGCGAGCGGACGTACGCGGCGGCGAACTCGCGTGCGTCCTCGGACGAGTCCCAGCGGGTCTTCCAGACGTAGCCGCCCGCCTCCGAATCGGGGTGTCGGTACGGGAATATCCGGTCGCCCGCCCACCCCTCCGAGGCGGGCGCGCTGTAGTTGTACGTGTCGTAGGGTCCCGTCGTGTTGTAGAGGTTGTCGGTGTCGAGAACGCCCGTGCCGTACGTCCGGTCCTGATACCAGAAGCCGGCGAAGACGGACGCTTCGCCCAGGGTGTCGGAGCCGTTCTCCCCGAGTTGCGGGTACGTCTCCCACCCGTTCCGGGACGTGTCGTTGAACGGAACCGCGACCGGTTCGTCGTCGGTGCCGTGGATGGTCTGTTCGGTCGCGTTCGGCGGGCGTTTCATGGTCTCGTTCACCGCTTCCCACCCACCCTCGGTACGGAGCGCGTCGACGTACGGCGGGCCGTCGGAGTAGGGCTGATAGACCGTGAGATACATCCCGAACCCGCCGTCCGGGAGGGTCGTGCCACCCGAACCCCGGGGCGTTGAGACGCAGTCCCATTCGTTTCCACAGCGCTGGGCGTAGCGGGTCTCGACGTACCCCGACTCGCCCTCGACGATGCCCTGCGCGGCGAGGTCACCGTCTTGGGTGTCGCCGCCGTACCGCGACTTCGAGAGGTTGTGGTACTGGTCCTGTAAGGCATGGGTGAGCTCGTGGACCAGCGTGGCGTTGTCGACCGTGGCCGTCCCGTCCTCGGCCACGATGACGATTTCGTCCGCGGCGGGGTCGTAGTAGCCGGCGATGCTTCCCCCGTAGAGCGCGTCGAGGCGTTCGTTGGCGTCCGCGTCCTCGCCGACGATGAGCAGCGCCTCCCAGATCTGGTTGTTCCACGCGTCGAAGGCGGCGCTCCGGTTGGTCGCCCCAGTGTCGGCCGCGGAGCGCTCGCGGACCGTCACGGGAACGTCGCGTTTGAACTCCAGTCCGCGGACGTACTCGATGCGGGCCATCGAGCGGGCGACGAAGGCCTCGCGTTCGTCGGGCGAGAGGCCGTCGGACTGGTCCACGTCGATGGATTCGTTGTGCCAGTAGCCGTTCTCCCACCCGATGGGGTCACTCGGCGGGTCCGCGCGCTCCGCCGTCGGGGCGGCAGCGCCGAGTGCGGGGACCGACGCGAGGGCCAGCGCCACGACGAGGACGACCGCCGCGGGGCCCCGTTCCATTAAACGGGGCTAGGGAACCATCCGCATAAAAGCCGTCGGAAGGCGGACCCTCCGCGGGTGAACCGTTTTGTCGACCCGGCGCGTCCTCCGAGTATGGAGTTCGACCCCGAACGCACGGCGCTGGTCGTCGTGGACGTACAGAACGGCTTTTGTCACCCCGAGGGGAGCCTCTACGCCCCGGACTCGGGGGCCTGCGTCGAACCCGTCACCGACCTCGTCGAAACCGCCCGCGAGGCCGGGGTCCGAATCGTCTACACGCGGGACGTCCATCCCCGCGAACAGTTCGAGGACGCCCACTACTACGACGAGTTCGAGCGCTGGGGCGAACACGTCGTCGAGGGGACGTGGGACGCCGAACTCGTCGACGAACTCGACCCCCGAGGGGAGCGTGAGCACGTCGTGGAGAAACACACCTACGACGCCTTCCACGAAACCGAACTCGACGGCTGGCTCTCGGCGCGGGGCGTCGAGGACCTGCTGGTCTGTGGGACGCTCGCGAACGTCTGTGTCCTCCACACGGCGAGTTCGGCGGGGCTCCGGGATTATCGGCCCGTCGTCGTGACGGATGCTCTGGGATACATCGAGGCCGAGCACAAGGAGTACGCCGTCGAACACGCCGACTGGCTGTTCGGCGAGACAAGCGAGCGCGGGGGCGTCGAGTTCGTCTGAGCGGCCGGCGCCGCGACGGGCCATCGGAGCTGCTCGCCGAGTCCCCGTACCGGCAGACTTAGGCGCGAGCCAGTCGGCCCTTCCCCTATGTTTACGGTTCGGAACGCGACGCTCGCGGACGGGTCGACCCGCGACGTGCGAGTCGACCCCGAGTCCGGAACCATCGACGCCGTCGGCGAGCGCCTCGACGCCGAGCGGGGCGTCGAGGCCGCCGGCAAGCTCCTCCTTCCGGGAATGATAGACGCCCACGTCCACTTCCGGGAGCCCGGGGACCCACAGAAGGAGACGTGGGCCACCGGCTCCGCCAGCGCCGCCGCGGGCGGCGTCACGACGGTCGTCGACCAACCCAACACGTCCCCGCCGACCGTGACGGGGGAGGCCTTCGACGAGAAACGCGATCTCGCGACGAACGCATCGCTCGTGGATTTCGGTATCAGCGGCGGCGTCACCGCCGACTGGGAGCCCGACACCCTCTTCGCCGAGCCGGTGACGGCGCTCGGGGAGGTGTTCCTCGCGGACTCGACTGGCGAGATGGGAATCGGCCGGGAGCTGTTCGCCGACGCCGTCGCCGTCGCCGCGGCCGAGGAGGTTCCCGTCACGGTCCACGCCGAGGACGCGACGAAGTTCGACGAGGGCGCGCTTCCCGAGGACGGACCGGCGGGCGCGGACGCCGACGCGAGCGCGTGGAGCGCCTACCGGACGGCCGAGGCCGAAATCGCCGCCGCCGAACTCGCGTGCGAGGTAGCCGGGGAGACCGGCGCGCAGACGCATCTGGCCCACACATCGACCCCGGAGGCCGCCGACCTGGCGGCGGAGCACGGGCTGACCTGCGAGGCGACACCCCACCACCTCTTCCTCTCGACGGCCGACGCCGCCGAGCTGGGGACGTACGGCCGGATGAACCCGCCGCTTCGCTCCCCGGGGCGCCGGGACGGCCTGTTCAGCAAACTCGTTGACGGCACCGTCGACGTCGTGGCGACGGACCACGCGCCCCACACCCGCGCGGAGAAGGAGGCCGCGCTGACCGAGGCACCGAGCGGGGTGCCGGGCGTCGAAACCGCGCTTCCCCTGCTGCTGGCCGCCGCGGCGGAGGGCGAACTCGACTACGAGCGCGTGCGGGACGTAACTGCCAGAAACCCGGCGGAGATCTTCGGTCTCGACTCGAAGGGGAAAATCGAGGCGGGCTACGACGCCGACCTCGTACTCGTGGACCCCGAGGAAGGGACGGAGATATCAGGGGGCGACCTCCACTCGAAATGCGAGTGGACTCCCTTCGAGGGGTGGACCGGCGTCTTCCCGATGTGGACGATGGTGCGCGGGGAGGTCGTGTACGCGGCGAACGACGTGGATTTGGGCGCGCTGGCGCCCGACGGCGAGTTCGGCGAGCGGAGCGGCGAACTGGTCTGAAGGTCTTCCACGTGCGACGACGGTCTCGGCCGCGGGAACCCGGCTGTCGCACGGGTTCCACGTTCCGCGGACGAGCGGCCGAGGACAGCCGATGGTGTGGGGCGTGCGACAGCCGCCCCACTCCGTGGAAGGACCGGCTACGAATCCTCGACGTGCGCCTCGGGGTTCTCCGGGTCGAACGTCTCCCCGCAGTGCGGGCATTTCACGCCCTCGTGGCGGAACTCGTCGCTCGCGGTGCGCACGTCGCGCATCACGCTCGATATGCGTTCCTCGGCGTCGAGTTCCTCCTCGACGGTGAGGTCCTTCCCCTCCACTTCGAGGAGGAACTTCGCGACCTCGGTCGCCTCGTACATCACGTCGTCCAGTTCGTCGGCGGTGAGCAGGTCGCTCATCGCGCCGTAAAGGAACGTCGCGCCCGCCTGCCGGACTTTCTCCTCGAAGGCCGAGCGGGCCTGGTTCACCGCTTGGGGCGTGTAGGTGTCCGTCATGAAGGGGACGAGATGGGGCAGGTTCTCGCCGATTTTCGTCATCTCCACGCCCGTCTCCGTACGGAAATCGGAGCAGAGCCGCGCGATGGCCCACTCGCGGGCGGTGATGTACGTCCGCTCGCGGAGGAAGTCGTTGACCCGCTCGTACTGGGCGCCGTCCATCTTCGTGAAGCGGTCGTAGGTCTGGACGTCCGGGGGGACTTCGTTGCCTCCCTCTGCTTGCCCGTCGGCCCCGTCCTCGTCGGCCGTCTCGGACGCCTCCGTTTCGGCCGCCGACGCGCCCGCCGACCCCGGTGCCGTCCCGGGGGTGTCGTCTGTCATACGATGGTTTGTGCGAGCGCGGCGCAAAAGGGTGTCGCCGGGACACAACGCTTTTGCGGGCGGGCGGGGAGGGAGTCGGTATGGACGTTCTCCTCGGCGTGGGCGGCAGCGATGACTCCCTTCGGGCCCTCGATTGGGCGCTCCGTCGGGTCCGCTCGGCGGGCGACTCGCTGACCGTGGCGGTCGTCTCCAACCCCGAGTCGGAGCGCTCGCCGGAGGAGATGGAGGAAGCGGTCCGCGAACGGCTCGACGAGGCGGACTTCGAGGCGGAGATCAGACATGTCAAGGGGAACCCCGGGAGCGCGCTCGTCCGACTGGCCGAGGAAGAGGGCTTCGACGAACTCGTCCTCGGCGGCGGCGAGGAGAGCCCGATGGGAAAAATTCGGATGGGCAACGTCTCCGAGTACGCCCTCCTCAACTCCCACGTCACGGTGACGCTGGTCAGATGAGCCCCGGCCCGACCTACCCCGAAGAGCCCGCCGACCCCTTCCCAGCGCCCCCGCGGACCGTCGAGGACGGGAAGGACCGCGAGATACGCTTCGTCGCGCTCGACGAGGAGGTGCCCGAGCGGCTGGTGGAGATGTACGTCGCCTTCGACCCTGCGGATAGAGCACAGGGCGTTCCGCCCACGGGCGAAGGCGCCATCCGGGAGTGGCTCTCGGGGCTGTTCGCGGGCGGCGGCTACAACATCGTCGCCAAACACGGCGAGCGCATCGTCGGCCACGCGACCCTCGTTCCCGACACCGACGAAGCCTACGAACTCGCCATCTTCGTCGTGCAGGGCTACCAGGGCGCGGGTATCGGAACCGAACTCATTCACACCCTCCTGGGCTACGGCCAGGAGGAAGGGGTCAAGAAGGTGTGGCTCACTGTCGAGCGCTGGAACCACGCCGCGAAACACCTCTACGAGAAGGTCGGCTTCCACGAGTCGGGGACGGAAGCGTTCGAAGTTGAGATGACGATTCGGTTGAGATAAATCGGGACACCCGAGTCGTACTCTCCTGGATAGACAACGACGTTCTCGCGGAATGAGGCGTTGAACGCTCGCACGGAGCGGTGTTACCTCGCTCCGCTCGGCAGAATGAGTGGGTCCGGGCGGATTCGAACCGGAGCCACTTCGCTTCGCTCGTGGCAGGGCTCGAATCCGCTGGTCCATCCGCTCGTTGCGTCCACTCCTCGCAGGATGTGGGTCTGGGCGGATTCGAACCGCCGGCCTCTTCCTTGTAAGGGAAGCGTCATAACCGACTAGACCACAGACCCGTACTCACATCTCCCGCTCCGGGCGGAATAACCCTTGCGTTCCCCCGCAACCGTTAGGGGCCGGTAGCCCCCAGTACGGGCGAATGGAGCGTCTCCCCTCGATTCTGGTGTCGGTGCTCCTCCTCCTCGCCGTCGCCGTCGTCGTGGGTCCGTTCCTCCCGGAGCTCGCCGGCGTCGGGTCCCACGGCAACGCGACGGTCACCGTCTCGAACGGGTCGGACACGCTCGCCGTCGTGGACGCGCGCGTCGCCGACAGCCCGCAGGAGCGCTATCGGGGACTGAGCGGCACGGACCCCCTCGAAAACGACACCGGGATGCTGTTCGTCTTCCCCGACGAGTCGAACGTCTCCTTCGTGATGCGCGGGATGAACTACCCCCTCGATATGGTCTTCATCGACGCGGAGGGGAACATCACGACGGTATACACCGTGCCGGTCCCGCCCGAAAACGCGAGCGAGTCGGAACTCGAACGCTACCCCGGGCGCGCGAAGTGGGTGCTAGAAGTGCCCGCCGGGTGGGCCGAACGGCACGGCGTTTCGCCCGGTGACACCGTCGAAATCGGGGGTAGCGCGTGAGTCCGTCGCGAACTCTCCGGAAGACGGGTTCCGTTTGAAAAACCCTTTTAGTTCCTTATTGTCTGGTTAAGACAATGGCTTTTGAAGAGGACGACGACCCGTTCGAGGAACAGCGGGAGCGGACGGAGAACGCGATGGTCCGTCTGTTCCGCGAGTACGGGTCGCGCTACAAACTCCAGTTCGTCGTCGGACTGATATCCAGTATGTTCGCCCGGGCGCTGGACCTCCTGCCGCCCCTCCTGTTGGGTATCGCGGTGGACTCCGTCGTCGGGCAGGGCGCGGAGTCCCAACAGTTGACGCTCGCGGTGATACCCCCGTCGTGGATTCCGACCGAACAGAGCGAACAGGTCGTGTTCCTCGCGGGCATCATCGCGGCGGCCTTCCTCGGTGGCGCGGCCATCCACTGGACGCGCAACTGGGGCTGGAACAGCTTCGCGCAGAACATCCAACACGACATCCGCACCGACACGTACGACAAGATGCAGCGCCTGAACATGGACTTCTTCGCCACCAAGCAGACGGGGGAGATGATGTCCGTGCTCAGCAACGACGTCAACAGATTGGAGCGGTTCCTCAACGAGGGGCTGAACTCCGTCTTCCGCCTCTCGATGATGACGCTCGGTATCGCCGCCATTCTCGTCTGGCTGAACTGGCGGCTGGCGCTCGTCGCCCTGCTCCCCATCCCAATTATCGCCGCGTTCACCTACAAGTTCATCGAGACCATCCAGCCCAAATACCAGGACGTACGCTCCTCGGTCGGCGACTTGAACTCCCGACTGGAGAACAACTTGGGGGGCGTCCAGGTCATCAAGACCTCCAACACCGAGGGCTTCGAGTCCGAGCGCGTCGACGACGTCTCGCAGGATTACTTCGACGCGAACTGGGACGCTATCAGAACGAGAATAAAATTCTTCCCGGCCCTGCGCATCGTCGCGGGGGTCGGCTTCGTCGTCACCTTCGTCGTCGGCGGGCTCTGGGCCGTCGGCGTGCCCATCCTGGGCGTCGAGAACGTCGTCTCCGCGGGCACCTTCGTCACGTTCATCCTCTACACGCAGCGTTTCATCTGGCCGATGGCCCAGTTCGGCGGCATCATCAACATGTACCAGCGCGCCCGCGCGTCCTCTTCCCGGATTTTCGGGCTGATGGACGAGCCCTCACGCATCGAGGAGGACCCCGCCGCGAAGGAGCTCGGCGTCGAAGGTGGGAACGTCGTGTACGACGACGTGTCCTTCGGCTACGACGAGGACGAAACCATCGTCGAGGACATCTCCTTCGAGGTCGAGGGCGGCGACACGCTCGCGCTCGTCGGCCCGACCGGGGCGGGCAAGTCGACGGTCCTGAAACTCCTCCTCCGGATGTACGACGTCGACGACGGCTCCATCACCATCGACGGGCAGGACCTCCGGAACGTGACCATCCCCTCGCTGCGTGCGGCCATCGGCTACGTCTCACAGGACACCTTCCTCTTCTACGGGACGGTCGAGGAGAACATCGCCTACGGCACCTTCGACGCGGACCGCGAGGAAGTGATCGAGGCCGCCAAAGCGGCCGAAGCCCACGAGTTCATCCAGAACCTGCCCGACGGCTACGACACCGAAGTCGGGGAGCGCGGGGTGAAGCTCTCGGGGGGCCAGCGCCAGCGCATCTCCATCGCGCGGGCCATGCTGAAGGACCCCGAAATCCTCATCCTCGACGAGGCCACCTCGGACGTGGACACGGAGACGGAGATGCTCATCCAGCGTTCCGTCGACGAACTGACCGAGGACCGCACGACCTTCGCCATCGCCCACCGGCTCTCGACGATCAAGGACGCCGAGAAGATCGTCGTTCTCGAAGACGGGCAGATAGTCGAGCGGGGCGACCACGACGAGCTGCTCTCGGAGGACGGCCTTTACGCGCACCTCTGGGGCGTGCAGGCCGGCGAAATCGACGAGCTTCCCGAGGAGTTCATCGAGCGCGCCCGCGGGCGGACGGCGGAAATCGAGGCGGAGGACGCCGAAGCGTCGGGCGACGACTGAGGAAGGTGGACCGCGTGCGACAGCCGCGGTCCCCGAAGGTGTGGGTCGTGCGACAGCCGACCCACCCGAAGGTTTCCCACGTGCGACAGCCCAAGGTGTCGGACGCGCGAACGAGCGTTCGACTCCGTGGGAGGACAGAAGGTCTCGGCCGCAGGAACCCGGCTGTCGCACGGGTTCCACGTTCCGCGGACGAGCGCGGCACTCCGAATCGCTCCCTGCGGACGTAGCGCCGCTCCCCAACCGACGCTCCCTTATATCGGGCGCGAGCAAGGTTCGGATAGTTATGCGTGGCACGGCAAACACGAGTCGGTGCGTCGGCATGGAACCCATTCTCCCCCTGCCGGCCACAACAACCGGCCGCGCCAGCGCGCCACCGGCCGCTCCCGACGGGGGGTGGTCCGAATGAGCGAGCCCGAGCCCGAGAACGAGGAGGAAGAGGAGGCCGAGACGGACGGCGGCGTCCACACCCACACGGTTCGCCTAGAGCTCGTCGACGAGCCGGGCGAACTCCTCAACGCGCTTCAACCTATTGCCGATAACGGCGGGAACCTCCTCTCGATCTTCCACGAGCGGGGGTCGATGACGCCGCGGGGGCACATCCCCGTCGCGGTGGACTTGGAGTGTCCGCCCGACCGCTTTGAGGCCATCATCGACTCGCTCAGGGACGCGGGCGTAAACGTCATCGAGGCCGACACCGAACGCTACACCGAGGCGTTCGTGGTGGTGCTCGTCGGCGACCTCATCGGCGCGGACCTCTCGGATACCATCTCCTCCGTCGAGGAGTACGCCAACGCGTCGGTCGTCGACGTCTCGCTGTCGGCGCCCGGTGGCGCGGACGACACCGCGAGCGCACGGTTCCGCCTCGCGGCGACGGAGGGGCACGCCGAGGACGCGCTCGGAGCGGTCCGGGACGTGGCCGACGGAAAGGGGCTGGACGTCATCGAACCGCTGGTGGTGGGCCAATGAAGCTCGCCATCGTGGGCGCGGGTGCGGTCGGCGCCAGCGTCGCGCGGCTCGCGGGGGGCGCCGGCCACACGGTCGTCGCGCTCGCGGACTCCACCGCCGCCGTCGTGGACTCGGGGGGCGTCGACGTCGAGGCCGCCCTCGCGGCCAAGGAGTCGGGCGACCCGCTCGGCTCCCGGAACCCGGAGGCGCTCTTCGAGAGCGACTACGGGGTGCTCATCGAGGCCACCCCGACCACGCTGGGCGACGCCGAGCCGGGCTTCTCGCACGTCGAGCGCGCCCTGTCGGACGACCGCCACGTCGTGCTCGCGAACAAGGGACCTGTCGCGGAGCGCTACGACGACGTCCGCGCGCTCGAAGCCGACAGCGAGGGCGAGGTCTACTTCGAGGCCGCCGTCGGCGGCGCCATTCCCATCCTCTCGACCATCGCGGGACAGGGCGAGGGTAACGTGACGGCCGCGCGCGGCGTGCTCAACGGAACCGCCAACTTCATCCTTACGCGGATGGCCGCCGAGGGGTTGGGGTACGAACACGTTCTCGCGGAGGCCCAGGACCTGGGCGTCGCGGAGACGGACCCGACCTTCGACGTCGAGGGGACCGACCAGGCGCTGAAATGCGTGATTCTGGCCAACGTCCTCTACGGCGGCGGCTACTCGCTGGCGGACGCCGAGGTCGAGGGCATCGACTCCATTCCCGGGAGCGCGCTCGACCTCGCGGCCGAGGACGGCCGGACGGTCCGGCTCATCGGCGAAGTGAGCGAGGGCGAGGTCCGCGTCGGACCCCGCCTCGTCCCAGAAAACGGGACGCTCGCGGTCACGGGCACCCAGAACATCGTCCAGCTGGAAACCGAACACGCGGGCCGGCTGAACCTCAGCGGACGGGGCGCGGGCGGCCCCGAGACGGCGAGCGCGGTGCTGGCTGACGTGGCGCGTCTGGAGTGAGACAGACGGGGGCATGCGAACGCCCCACAAATCGCCGGACGCAGGGCCGCTATCCCGGGAACGTACCGAAACCGTTTTACACGGAACTACCGAATCCTACAAGCAGAGCGCATCCGCGCGTGAACCATCATGGCTGACACACCGCACCAGAACCTGGCCATCATCGGCCACGTCGACCACGGTAAGAGCACGCTTGTGGGCCGCCTCCTCTTCGAAACGGGGAGCGTCCCTGAGCACGTCATCGAGCAGCACCGAGAAGAGGCCGAGTCCAAGGGCAAGGGCGGATTCGAGTTCGCCTACGTCATGGACAACCTGGCCGAGGAGCGCGAGCGCGGTGTCACCATCGACATCGCACACCAGGAGTTCAGTACCGACGAGTACGAGTTCACTATCGTCGACTGTCCTGGTCACCGCGACTTCGTCAAGAACATGATTACGGGCGCGTCCCAGGCTGACAACGCCGTCCTCGTCGTCGCCGCCGACGACGGTGTCCAGCCGCAGACGCAGGAGCACGTCTTCCTCGCCCGCACCCTCGGTATCGGCGAACTCATCGTCGGCGTCAACAAGATGGACGTCGTCGACTACGACGAGGGCCGCTACCACGAGGTCGTCGAGGAGGTTCAGGGGCTGCTCAAGCAGGTCCAGTTCAACACCGACGACGCGAAGTACATCCCCCTCTCCGCGTTCGAGGGCGACAACATCGCGGAGGCCAGCGAGAACACGCCGTGGTACGACGGCGAGACGCTCCTCGAAGCCCTGAACGAGCTGCCGGAGCCGGAGCCCCCCACGGACGCTCCCCTCCGCCTGCCGATTCAGGACGTCTACACGATTTCGGGTATCGGTACCGTCCCCGTCGGACGTATCGAGACCGGCACGATGCACCCCGGCGACAACGTCTCCTTCCAGCCCAGCGACGTGGGCGGCGAGGTGAAGACCGTCGAGATGCACCACGAAGAGGTGCCCGAGGCCGGCCCCGGTGACAACGTCGGCTTCAACGTCCGCGGCGTCGGCCAGGACGACATCCGCCGCGGCGACGTCTGTGGCCCCGCCGACGACCCGCCCACGGTCGCCGAGACCTTCCAGGCACAGGTCGTCGTCATGCAGCACCCGAGCGTCATCACGGCCGGCTACACGCCCGTCTTCCACGCCCACACGGCGCAGGTCGCGTGTACCTTCGAGTCCATCGACAAGAAGCTCGACCCGTCCTCGGGTGAGGTCGCGGAGGAGAACCCCGACTTCATCCAGAACGGCGACGCCGCCATCGTGACCATCCGGCCGCAAAAGCCGCTCAGCATCGAGCCGTCCTCCGAGATTCCGGAGCTCGGTTCCTTCGCCGTCCGTGACATGGGTCAGACCATCGCGGCAGGCAAGGTTCTCTCGGTCGAAGAGCGATAGATGCCCGGTCAACAGGCCCGCGTCCGCCTCGCCGGCACGAGCCCGGACGACTTGGACGACATCTGCGACGACGTGCGGGACATCGCGGACAAGACCGGCGTCAGCCTGAGCGGCCCCGTGCCGCTCCCGACGAAGGAGTTGGAAGTCCCTGCCCGGAAGTCGCCTGACGGCGAGGGGACAGCGACCTGGGAACACTGGGACATGCGCGTCCACAAGCGTCTCATCGACATCGACGCGGACGAGCGCGCGCTGCGCCAGCTGATGCGGATTCAGGTGCCCAACGACGTCAGCATCGAGATCGTCCTCGAAGACTGAGGACTCCCGTAGGCCGAAAGACCGCGAGCGTCTTTCGGAACTGACGACGGGCACAACGAAAGCCCCAAATACGACGCCCGGATACATTCGGGCGCGTCGCGGGCTCGTAGATCAGCGGTAGATCGCTTCCTTCGCAAGGAAGAGGCCCGGGGTTCAAATCCCCGCGAGTCCATCCCAATTTCTTACACTTTCTCAGGAGCGTAGACGTACGTCTCGCGGCTTCTACCAGCTAATCCGCTCTTTTCTTTATACCTTCACAGCGGAGCGTTCGAGGAGGTTCGACGAACGTCCGCGGTTCGGGTCGACGGCGTCCGAGCTTCGAACGGTCGACGTGTTGCTCGGTGGTCCCGACGGCTCGGGAGTCTCGAACGCCGAAAACGAAGTTCCAACAGGATTGGGTCTCGCTTCGGAAGGTCGCTATCGCTGCGCGAGTGCGTCGTCAGGATAGCCCGCGCGGCGGCGGGCTTCGTGGCGCTCCTCGTCGGTGAGCCGGAACGGCTCCAGTTCCTCGTCCAAGTCGCCCAGTTCGGCCTTGCGTTCCTGATGGGCTTCGAGGAACTCCGCGATCTTCTCGGCGGCGGCCTCCTTCATCTCGCCGCTCAGCAGGGTTCCCTCGCGGTACTCGCGGGCCAACTCCTCCAGGCGTTCGTCGTCGTCCTCGAAGAAGTAGTAGAGGAACTGATAGGAGACGTCGACCTCGGGGTCGCCGCCCTCCTCGCGGTGTTTCTCCAGGCTGGATTTCCCGCCCGAATACGCATGAGTCCGAATTTTGTCGAAGACGGTGTCCCGGTCGTCCGAGAGGAGGATGCTCGGGGCGTCGCCCGAGGAACTCATCTTGCCTGGTCCCTCCAGGTTCGGGAGGAACTTCGAGAGGAGGGCACCGGGCTTGTCCACGTCGTAGCGCTGCTTGGCCGCGATGTCCCGACAGACCCGGACATGGGGGTCCTGGTCGACCGCGATGGGGACCAGTGTGGGATGGCGACCCTCAACGAGCTGCGGGAGGAGGAGATGAGTCGCCTGTACCGCCGGGTAGAAGGAGAGGCCGATGTTCTCCGGGTCACCGTACGTCGAGTCCACGGTGGCCTGCGTGACCTCCTTGCCGAACGCCGTCGCAAGCGGGTAGACGACGTCGGCGTCGGCGGTGTCGACGACGATACGCGTCTTCTCGGGGTCGAAGCCCACCGCGAGAATCTCCCGGAGGTTGTCGAGGGTGTGGCCGCTGATTTCCTCCATCGACTTGTCTTTCAAGAAGTACTTCTCGTCGTCGGAGAAGGGGATGTAGACGGTGGTCCCGGCCGTCTCTTGGAGGTACTTCGCGAAGTAGAAGGGGAACACGTGGCCGATGTGCATCGGGCCGCTCGGCCCGCGGCCGGTGACGATGGAGTGGGGCTCGTTCGATCGGGCGGCTTCGAGGAACGGGTCCACGTCGCGCTCGGCGTAGAAGACGTTCCGCCGGACCAGCGGGTGAACGGGGTCCGGGAACCGGTTCGTCTGTTCGTCGGTGAGTTCGTCGGCGCCGAACTGTTCGAGGAGGCGGTCGTAGTCGACCTCGCCCTCCACGGCGTACGGCGTCACGGTGAAGTCGTCTTCGTCTGTCATGTGTGTCTGTGGTGGGTCGCTTGGAGAACGGTACGAAAACCCCGCCAGCAGCGATGAAAACGCGAGCGAGCGTGTAGCGACTGTCCACGCACGTGCGCGACCGCTATCGCCAACCGCGAGCGCCGGCGGACATCCTGTCTGTGCCGACGGTACTGACTCCCATATAAGTTCTGACTCGGGCGGTACTTTTCTTCCCCCGCCCTGTAGCTCGGGGTATGCAAATCGCAGTCCTCGGCGGAACCGGCGACTTCGGCGGCGGCCTCTGTCGGCGCTGGGGCGCGGCGACGGACCACGAACTCCGCGTCGGCTCCCGGAGTCGCGAGCGCGCCCGGAACGCGGCGGAAACGTACAGCGACGCCGTCGGCCGGGAGCTAACCGGTCACACGAACGAGGACGCCGCCGCGGGCGCCGACCTCGCCGTGCTGGCCGTCCCACCGGACGAGGCGCCTGTCCTGGCGGCGGCCGTCGAATCCGGCCCGGAAGTCCTCGTCTCACCGGCCGCCGCGATGGAGCGTACCGAGGGGGGGTTTCGCTACGCACCCCCCGACGCGGGAAGCGTCGCCGCCGCGGTCGAAGCACGGGTCGAGACGCCCGTCGTCGCCGCGCTCCACACGCTCCCGGCGAACCGGCTCGCGGACCTGTCAAACGAACTCGGAATCGACGCGCCGATAGCCGGCGACGGCCCGGCCGCCCGCGAGCGCGTCGCGGCGGCCGTCGGGGCTATCGACGGCGTCCGCCCGCTCGAAGTCGGCGGGCTCGGCGCTGCCGCCCAACTCGAAACGCTCGTGCCGCTCCTGATAAACGCCGGCGTCGAGAACGGCCTCCACGACCTCGGCGTCCGCTTCGAGTAGCTAGTCGTCCGCGGAGGCCGGCGCGCGCGTCACGTCCACGTCGGCGGTCATCCCCAACTCGTCGAGCGCGGCGTTCGCGGCGGCGCGCCCGGAGAGGAGCATCGCGCCGAAGGTCGGGCCCATCCGCGGGAGGCCGTGCGCAGTGGCGGTGGCGAGGCCCGCCGCGACGAGGCCGTCGTGGACCTTCCCGGTTTTCTCGACGACGGCGTCCTCGCTCTCGGAGACCCACATCGAGTCGTGGCCTGGCGAGTCGTGGCCGGGGGCGCCGTACTCGCCCTCCTCCGATTGGTCCATGCCGGTGTTGTGCTCGTCGGCGTGCTCCAGGCCGTCGAGGTCGAGCACGTCGCGCTCTTGAAGTTTCGAGAGGACGACAGCCTCGTGGCCCGTTGCGTCGACGACCACGTCGGACTCGACGGCGATGGGGTCCACGCAGGTGAGTTCGCGCGGGAGGGCGTGGACCGGCGTCCAGTTCATCACGACGCCCGCGACGCGGTGGTCCTCGCGCATCACGATGTCCGTGAACTCGGTCATGTTCTGCACTTTGGCGCCCGCGTCGCAGGCGGCCTTGATGAGCGAGGAACAGGCGTGAGGGCCATCGGCGACGTAGAGACCCTCCGCCTCCTCGCTCTCCTCGTAGGGAACGCCGAGTTCGTCGAGGACCTCGTTCGCGGGGTCCCGGACGGTGAGTTTGTTCATCAGGAAGCCGCCGAGCCAGAAGCCACCCCCCAGGTAGTTGTTCTTCTCCAGAATCATCACGTCGACGCCGCGCTCGGCGAGCTCCTTCGCCGCCATCAGGCCCGAGGGACCGCCGCCGACGATGATGACGTCGCTCTCGGTGAACTCGGTGAACTCCTCGTGCCACGCGTCCCCGATGGCGCGTGTGACCTGTGCCTCTCCCGCGTCGGCGAAGCCGTCGAACGACATAGTACTAGGTGGTATCACCTGGTGGTTAAGCGTTCCGGAACGAACGCCAATGGTGTCGGACCAGCCAGCGAAAAGGACCCTACTGGCTCTCGACGTGCTGGAGCGCCTGTCGGATGTGATACGCCACTTCCGAGTTCTCACACTCCGAGAGCGCCCGTTCGAGGGCCGCCGCGGGTTGTTCGTCGCTTTCTGCCCCGGACTCGGACGTCTCGGACGCGGTGATGTCGGACGGCATCTCGGTCTCCCTCGGCGGGGCCATCACCCGTATGGTACTTGTAACCTGTGGACCCGCTCAGGCGCCGGCCTCTTCGAGCGCCGATTCCAGGTCCTCGCGCTGCGTGACGCCGACGAAGCGCTCGACGACACCCTCGTCGTTCTCCACGACGATGGTCGGAATCGAGCGGACCTGGTACTCGTTGGCGACGTCCTGGTTCTCGTCGACGTCGATCTTCTCGAACTCGACTTTGTCCTCCCAGTCGCCCTCCATCTCCTCCAGAATCGGGTCTTGGGTTTTGCAGGGGCCACACCAGTCGGCGTAGAAGTCTTTAAGTCGGACGGTCATGGTCTGCCCATCCGTACTGCCCCGCCGTTTGTAAGCGTTTCCGACCCCCCGGTCGTTGCCGCGAGTCGGTCTCCCACGTACGTTAGTCGTGGGAGGACAGGTCTCGGCCGTGCGGACGAGCGTTCGACTGTGAGCGGCCGAGGACAGCCGACCCACCTGCCCCAGCCTACCCGACCACTCGATGGCTGTCGGGCGCTCCGGGAGTCCGACCGGATTCGAGGCGTAGAGCGGACACGCCGTACCCCCGAACGGCCACGCGTAGACGAAAGACTTAGGCGGCGGACCGCCGACGTACACGTATGAGCGGCAGCGACAACTCCGGCGGTCTGATGTCGAGCGCGGGACTCGTCCGCTATTTCGACTCCGAGGACCGCAACGCCTTCGCGTTCGACCCCAAGACGGTTCTCGCCTTCGGGATGTTGATGGGCGTCGGCGTCATCGTTCTCAATCTCGTCGCATGAGCCTCCGTGCGGGCATCGTCGCCGTGCAGGGCGATGTCTCCGAGCACGCCGAGGCCATCGAACGGGCCGGCGAGCGCCACGACCGTCGGGTGGAGACGGTCACCATCCGGCAGTCGGGGACCGTCCCGGACTGTGACCTCCTCTGTCTTCCGGGCGGCGAGTCGACCGCCATCTCGCGGCTCCTGGCCCGCGAGGGCATCGACGACGAGATAGTCGAGCACGTCTCGGCCGGAAAGCCGGTTCTCGCCACCTGCGCGGGCCTCATCGTCGCCGCCCGCGACGCGAAAGACGAGCGCGTCGCGAACCTCGATTTGGTGGACGCCGTCGTGGACCGCAACGCCTTTGGCCGGCAGAAGGACTCCTTCGAGGCGAACGTCAACGTCGAGGGACTCGAAGAACCCTTCCCCGCGGTGTTCATCCGCGCACCCCTCATCGACACCGTCGGCGACGGCGTCGACGTGCTCGCGACGGTGAACGACAGGCCGGTCGCCGTCCGCGACGGCCCCGTCCTGGGCACCTCCTTCCACCCGGAGCTCACCGCTGACCCCCGGATTCACGGGCTGGCCTTCTTCGAGTAGCCTCGGACAGCCTTTTTACTGCGCTCCCCTTCCCACGGGTATGAACGTTGACATCGAGGGCGTCAAGGTCGCCGGTACGCCCGAGGGACCCACGCCGGTCGTCCTTCTGGGGCACGGGGAGGGGGAGGTCCTGCCGGTCTTCGTGGGGTTCGAGGAGGGGATGAGCATCGCGCGGGGCATCGACGAGGTGGAGATGGGGCGTCCGCGGACCCACGACCTCCTCCTCGACGTCGTGGAGTCACTCGGCGGCCGCGTTGTCCGCGTGACGGTACGCGCCGTGGAAGCCGAGACCTTTCTGGCGGACCTGCATCTGCACACGCCCCGCGGCGAGACGACAGTCGACGCTCGCCCGAGCGATGCCATCGCGCTGGCGATTCGCACGAACGCCCCCATCGAAGTCGATGAGTCCGTCTTCGCGCAGGGGGGGCGCCCGCGCGCGGAGTTCGAGGGGATGGACGACATCCGGGAGGCGGTTGAGGGATGAGCGAGTTCGAGGAGCTCTTCGCCGTCATCGAATCGCGAAAGGAAGCGCTCCCCGAGGACTCCTACACGGCGGAGCTGTTCACCCACGAGAAAGGCGAGAACGCTGCCCTGGAGAAGGTCGGCGAGGAAGCCACCGAGGTCATTCTGGCGGCGAAGGACGACGAGCGCGAGGAACTCCTCGAGGAGAGCGCCGACCTAGTCTATCACCTGCTCGTGGTGCTCGCACAGAACGACTGTACGCTCGCGGAGCTAGAGGACGCGCTCGCGCGGCGCTAGCCCGTCGCCGGCAGGCGGCGGTCCCCGCGGACGAGCGCGCCCAGCAGACCTCCGACGATGGCGAGCGCGCCGAACGCGAGAGCGCCACCCGCCGCGACGAACAGGGCGTCCGTCCCGGTGAACCGAACGCCGGCGAGCGGGACGCCCAGCGCTCGCACGGCAGGGAGGAAGCCGTTGCCGAGGCCGAAGAGCCACCCGACAGCGGCGTCGAACCCCAACACGACGACGCCCCCCGCGAGCGCCGTTCCCGTGCCGTTGTGCAGGCCCCCTTCCAGGTTCCCGCCGCCCAGCAAGCCGGCGACGAACCCCGCGGCGACGCCGACGGCGACGTGTCCCGAGAGCGGGAGGAGGACGGTGAAGAAGGCCAACAGCCCGGCGACCGCGACCCCGAAGCCGACCGCGCGCCATCTGAGCATAGGGAGACATGGGGGAGCGGCCCTAAAACGCCCCCGAACGCGATAAACGGGCTTTTACCCGCCGAGCGAATAAGACGGGTATGATTTTCGAGGACCTCCCGACGGCCCCCACCGCCGAGGAGTTGGTGGACCAGGCTTTCTCGCGGGCGGCGCGGGCGGGCCGGGCGAAGAGCGGCGTGGAGGCCCAGCGCTCGATGTTGATGACCGCGTCGAACGTCCTCCACGACAACCTCCAGAACACTGTCGCCGCGTGGCCCGATTTCAGGGAGGTCGACGAGTTCTACACCGAACTGGCGGACGCCGTCCTCCGTCGCTCGCTCGACGACGTCCGCGAGGGTGAAACCGGGCTCGACGCCATCAAACAGGACCTCGCGGAGGTCTCGTGGGCCGCGCGCAAGAACAAGGAGCTGGGAAGGGAGTACATCGGCCGGATTCCCAACGACAGCGAGGGCGCAAGGAAGGTCAGGAAGCAGGCGTTCGCGCGGATGGCGGACGTGACCGAGGACGTCGCCGACAACCTGGCGGCCATCGGCGCGGCCCGCGACGCGCTGAAGGTCCTCCCGGACATCCGCCCCGACGAGCCGACCGTCGTCGTCGCCGGCTACCCCAACGTGGGGAAGACGTCCTTCATCAACCGCGTCACCAACGCGAACAACGAAATCGCGAGTTACCCCTTCACGACGACCGGTCTCCAGATCGGCCACTTCGAGCGCGAGCGCATCCGGTATCAGATAGTGGACACACCCGGGCTCTTGGACCGGCCGGCCGCCGAGCGCAACGAGATCGAGGACCAGGCCGTCTCCGCGATGGTCCATCTCGCCGACGCGGTCCTCTTCTTCCTCGACCCGAGCGGCACCTGTGGCTACCCCCTCGAAGCACAGCTCGCGCTCCGCGACGAGCTCGAAGCGCGCTTCGACGCCCCGCTGGTGACGGTGGCGAACAAGAGCGACCTCTCGACCGACGTCGAGGCGGACATATACATCAGCGTCGAGAAAGGGGAGAACGTCGATGCGGCCCTCGATTTGGGTGTGGACGCGACCGGCTACGAGCCGGAGCTCCCCTTTGAGGGTTAGTTCAGTTCGTACGTCACGGTCACGCTCGCGGAGACGGTGACGTCACCGGGCGTGATGGTCGTCGGGGCATCGGCGGCGACGGCGCCGCGCTCGTAGGGGTAGACCGGTGCATAGCCCGTCGAAACCTCACTCACGCCGCCGACCGCTCGGTTCGCGGCGTCGGCGACGGCCCGGGCGTCCGAGTCGGCGCGCGCCATCGCGTCACGGAGCGCCTCGGCGCGTAGTTCGTCGCGCGCGTCGGCGCTCAGGCCGAAGGACACGCCGGACAGTTCGTTCGCGCCGGCGTCCGTCACGACGTCTACCAGTTCGCCGGCCCGGTCGGGCGCGGCATCAACCGCGAAGCGGTGCGCGACGCGGTAACCCGTAACAGTACGCTCCTCGTAGCGCCCCTCGTACACCGGCGCGAGCGAGTAGCCCACCGTGCGGGCCTCCCCGAAGCCGGCCTCGGAGAGCGCCGCGCGAACCGATTCGCTGTCCGTCGCGACGGTCTCTCGGGCCGAATCGGCCGCGCCGGCCGTCGCGGTGACGGCGAAGCGGACGGTGGCCGTGTCGGGCGCGGCGCTCGCCCCCCCGTTCCCGGAGACGGTCACCGTGCCGGCTTCGGGAGTTTCGTCCTGTGCGGACGCCACGCCCAGCGGCGCGGCCGAACAGCCGGCGGTCACGAGGAGCGCCAGCACGACTGCGAGGTATCTGAAACGCATGCCCGTAGGGACGCCGGCCGACACGATGAACGTAGCGTAGGGACAAACGGCCGTTTGAGCCGTTTTTCGGACACTTTCGGAAGGAATTAGACTAGTCTAAAAATTAGATTAGATGGGAAGTGATTAGTAGTTAGGGGGCACATCGACACGTACTGACACGCATATGAGTTCGCTACACGCTCGGCCGGGCGGGACGCGGGGAGGAGGGCGATGACTGCCCTCGGGCTCTCCGAGGCGCTCGATATCCTGGTGTTCTCGGTCCGCGACGGCTTCGTACAGGTAAGCGCGTTCGTCGCGGTCACCGTTCTGGTCTTCAGCTACATCCAGTACCGCACGGGCGGGCGAGTCGTCGCCTACCTCGAGAACAACGAGCGCGCCCAACCTCTCGCGGGCGCCTTGCTCGGGCTGACGCCGGGCTGTGGGGGCGCCATCGTGGCGATGCCCCTCTACATCCGCGGCTCCGTCTCCTTCGGGACGGTGGTCGCGGCGCTCGCGGCGACGGCCGGCGACTCCGCCTTCGTCATCCTCGCGCTGGCGCCCGAGGCGGCCGCCTACGCCTACGGCATGGCGTTCCTCGCGGCCGTCCTCTTCGGCTACGCCATCGACGAGTGGGGACTCGGCATCGGCCGCGTCGACCGCGCGGTCGACCGGCTCAGCCGCCCCGTCACCGACGGCGGATTCGCCACTCGGAACGTCGCCGCCGGCGGTCCCTCCGTTCCGGAGTTTGAGGCCGAACACGGCCACGACCACGGCGGCGCAGGGACGAAAAACGGGCCCCTGACTACTGTCAGCCACGCAGTCCACGTCCTCTGGTGGGTCGTCGCCGCTGCCGGTCTCCTCGCGGGCGTACTCTACCTGCTCCGCGGCGCGCCCGAGGTGCCCCTCGCGTTCGGGCCTACCTTCGCGGGGCTGTTCACCGTCGCCGGGCTCACGGGAACGCTCGCGTCCGTCTACCTCCACTTCGTCGGCCGTCGGTACATCGGCACGGGCGAGGCGGGGCGAATCCGCGACGACTTCGCCAGCGCCTACGAGACGTTCCAGCACGCCGCGATGGAGACGAGCATGGTGACGGTCTGGGTCATCGCGGCCTACCTCATCTACGAGTACGGCCTCGTCCTCTCGGGACTCGACATCGCGGCGCTCGCGGCGGCCGCGGGCGTTCTCGCGCCGGTCGGGGGCGCCCTGCTCGGGTTGATTCCGGGCTGTGCGCCACAAATCGTCTTCGCCCAACTCTACGCCGAGGGCGGCTTGCCCTTCTCGGCGCTGACGGCCAACGCCATCAGCCAGGACGGCGACGCGCTGTTCCCGCTGTTGGCCATCGATGCGAAGGCCGCCATCGTCGCCACCGTCTACACGACGGTGCCCGCGCTGGTCGTCGGGGTCGCGATCCACTATCTCTGGCCGTACGCGCAGTTCGGCTTCGGGGTGCTCGCCTGAATGTACGAGCACGTTCTCGTTCCGACCGACGGCGGCGAACACGCGACGGCCGCAATGGGCCACGCCCTCGAACTGGCCGAGGTCCACGGCGCGACCGTCCACGCGCTCTACGTCATCGACACCGGGACCGGGTGGCTCACTGTCTCGAAGGCCGACGTGAGCGCCGCTCTGCGGGAGGCCGGCGAAACCGCCGGGAACCGCGCGCTCGCCGTCGCCGAGGGGCTCGCGGACGAGCACGGCGTCGAGGTCGTGACGGCCCTCCGGGAGGGAACTCCCCACGAGGAGATACTCGCCTACGTCGAGGAGTCCGCGGCCGACGGCGGCGAGCAGTCCAGAGAAGAGATTGACCTCGTCGTGATGGGAACCCACGGCCGTGAGGGCGTCACCCGCCGGCTACTGGGAAGCGTCACCGAGCGCGTCGTCCGCGGCTCCCCGGTTCCGGTGGTGACGCTCACGGCGACGGACTCGTGAATTATTAACTAACAATAGACGAGATAATAGATATTATTACGAAAACCCCGAATTATAGCAGCCAAATTAATAGGAACGACGCCCCTACGGTCGGACAATGAGCCACACGGAAGCGGGGACGCTGACCCTCCGGCTCTCCGTCCCCGACATGGACTGTGCGTCCTGTGCGGGGAAGGTCGAGAACGGGCTGGACGGCGTGGCCGGCGTCACCGGCTACGAGACCCACCCCACGACGGGCCGGGTCGTCGTCAGCTACGACCCCGAAACGACCGACGAGTCGGCGGTCGTCGCGGGCGTCGAGGGGGCGGGGTACGAGGTCGTCGGCACCGAGGGCGAGACCGACGAGGGCGGACACGACCACTCCCATGACGGGGAGGGACACGACCACTCCCACGACGGCGGGAGCGTCTGGACGAGCGCCCGGGCGTACAAGACGGCCCTCAGCGCCGTGTTCCTCGCCGCGGGCTTCCTCTTCGAGTTCCTCCTGAGCGGGTCGAATCCCCAGATAGCGGCGGTGCTGGGCGAACCGCTCCACCTCGCGGACGGCCTCTTCCTCGTCGCCGCCGCGGTCGGCGGACAGGAAATTTTTCGGGGCGGCTACTACTCCGCGCGGACCCTCTCGCTCGACATCGACTTCCTGATGAGCGTCGCCATCCTCGGCGCCGTCCTCGCCAGCGTCGGCTTCGGCGAGGCGCTCTACTTCGAGGCCGCGACGCTCGCCGCGCTGTTCAGCGTCGCGGAACTCCTGGAGCGCGCGTCGATGGACCGGGCGCGTGACTCCCTCCGGGAGCTGATGGAGCTCTCGCCCGACGAGGCGACGGTCAAACGGAACGGCGAGGAGGTGACTGTCCCCGTCGAGGATGTCGCCGTCGGCGAGACGGTCGTCGTGCGGCCGGGTGGGAAGATACCCGTCGACGGCGTCGTCACGACCGGCGAGAGCGCGGTCAACCAGGCGCCAATCACCGGCGAGTCCGTCCCCGTCGACAAATCCGAGGGCGAGGAGGTGTACGCCGGTACGATAAACGAGACGGGCTACCTCGAAGTCGAGGTCACCGCCGGCCCCGGCGAGGACACCCTCTCGCGGGTCGTCTCGATGATCGAGGACGCCGAGTCGGAGAAGACCGACCGCGAGCGTTTCGTCGAGCGCTTCGCGGCCTACTACACCCCCGTCGTCGTCGGGTTCGCGGTCCTCGTGACGCTCGGGAGCCCCTCGCTGTTGGGCACGACGTGGTCCGGCGCCGTCGTCCACGGGCTGACGCTCCTCGTGTTGGCGTGCCCCTGCGCCTTCGTTATCTCGACGCCCGTCTCCGTGGTGTCGGGTGTCACGAGCGCCGCACGCAACGGTGTCCTCATCAAGGGCGGCAAGCATCTGGAGGCCGTCGGCGGCGTCGACGCCATCGCCTTCGACAAGACGGGGACGCTCACGACGGGCGAACTCTCCGTCACGGATGTCGTCCCCCTGAACGGGAACACCGAGGCGGACGTGCTCCGCTGTGCGCGCGGGTTGGAGACGCGCAGCGAACACCCCATCGGCGACGCCATCGTCGCCGAAGCCGAGGGAATGGCGGTCGCAGACCGCGACGTCTCCGACTTCGAGAGTCTCACGGGCAAGGGCGTCCGCGCCGAGCTGGACGGTACGACCCACTACGCCGGCAAGCCGGGGCTCTTCGAGGACCTCGGCTTCGACCTCTCGCACGTCCACGCGACGACGGACGGGGGCGTCGTCACGCAAACAACACAGGACCTCTGCGAGCGCCACGACTGTCTCGACTTGCTCTCGGGGACGGTGCCCGACCTCCAGTCCGAGGGGAAGACCGTCGTGCTCGTGGGGACCGAAGAGGAACTAGAGGGTGTTGTCGCCGTCGCCGACACCGTTCGCCCGGAGGCGAAAGCGGCCGTCCAGCGCCTCCGCGAGCTCGGCGTCGAGCGCACGGTGATGCTCACCGGCGACAACGAGCGCACGGCCCAAGCAATCGCCAACGAGGTCGGCATCGACGAGTTCCACGCGGAACTTCTCCCCGAGGAGAAGGTCGAGGCCGTCGAGGAACTGGACGACTCCTCGGAGGGTGGCGCCGCCATGGTCGGCGACGGCGTCAACGACGCGCCCGCGATGGCGACGGCCACCGTGGGCATCGCGATGGGCGCCGCGGGCACCGACACGGCGCTCGAAACGGCGGACGCGGCCCTGATGGGCGACGACCTCTCCAAACTCCCCTACCTCTACGACCTCGCGGCGCGCGCGAACGGCGTCATCCGCCAGAACATCGGCGCGAGCCTCCTCGTCAAGGCTGGCCTCGCGCTGGCGGTCCCCTTCGGCTACGTCCCCATCTGGCTCGCCGTCCTTGCGGGCGACGCCGGCATGACCGTCGCGGTCACGGGCAACGCGATGCGCCTCTCGCGGGTCCGCGCCGAGTAGCTCCCACAGCGTTTTGCCGTCGGGCGCCGGGCCACCGGTATGGAGGAAACCCACGTCGTCACCTGCTTTCTGCGCAACGGCGCGGAGGTGCTCCTGTTGCGCCGCAGCGACGCTGTCGGCTCTTACTCGGGTCTGTGGGGCACCGTCGCGGGCCACGCTGAAGGCCGTCCCGAGGACCAGGCGTGGACGGAAATCGACGAAGAAACCGGCCTCGCGGACGCCTGCGAGCGCGTCCGCGCGGGCGAGCCCTTCTCCGTCGACGACGACGAGCGCGGGACGCGCTGGGTCGTCCACCCCTTTCTCTTCGACTGCGCGCGCCGGGACGTGGCGCCCAACGAGGAAACGGAGGCGTGGGAGTGGGCGCCCCCGACGGAACTCCTGCGCCGCGAGACGGTGCCCGACCTGTGGCGCTCCTACGACGCCGTGCGCCCGACGGTCGAATCAATCGAATCGGACGGCGAACACGGCTCGGCGTACCTCTCGGTGCGGGCGCTGGAGGTGCTGCGCGACGAGGCGGCGCTCGCCGTCGAGCGGGGGGACTCATCCGACCTCGAAGCCCTCGCCGGGCGCCTCCGCTCGGCCCGCCCAGGGATGGCGGCGCTGTGGAACCGCGTCGGGCGCGTCGAGGGCGCGGCGCCCGATGAAACCGAGGCGGCCGCCGAACGCGAACTCGAACGCGCGCTCGCCGCCGATTCGGAGGCGGCGGCGGAGGCAGCCGACATGCTGGAGGGCGAGCGTGTCGTCACCTGCTCGCGCTCGGGGACGGTCCGGGAGGCTCTCCTCGCGGGGGACCCCGATGCGGTGCTGGTCATCGAATCGAGACCCGGCGGCGAGGGTACTGGCGTGGCGGAATCGCTCGCTGAATCCCTGGACGTGACCCTGACGAGCGACGCCGCCGGGCCGGGATTTCTCACGGAGTGGGACGCCGACTGCCTGCTGGTTGGTGCGGACACGGTCCTGGAATCCGCTGTCGCGAACAAGGTCGGCACGTACCCGCTCGCGCTTGCCGCCGAGAGAGCTAGAATTCCCGTCACAGTGGTTTGCGCCGACGACAAAATCGCGCCGGCCGGGTGGTCCTTCGAGGCCGGGACGGCGCCGGGCATCTACGGGGGCGACGCCGACCTGACGGTCGAGAGCCCTCTCTTCGAGCGCGTCCCGCTCGAACTCGTCTCCGAGGTAGTCACCGAGGACGGCGCACTCAGCGCTTTGGATGTGGAGCGGCGCGCCGCCCGGCGGGGCGAGTAGCAAGCCAAAAGGCCCCCTGCCCCCAATTTAGGATGGCGGCAGTGACGAGTGGTTACCCCCACCGAGCCCCTTCTGACGAGGGATTCAACCCGAGCCGCCATCTCACACCGCGGAGCCGCGGCTCAGAAGAACTTGAACAGGTCGTCGCGCTCCGCGTCGTGGAGATGCTCGCGGACGGCTTCGTTCAGCGGCCCGATGCTCCCCCGCTTCGCGGTGATGGGCGCGATGTGCTCAGGCCACTGGGTCCACGGCGGGAGCAGGCCGAAGCGGTCCGCGACCTCGTCCAGGCGCTCGTCGCGGTCGTCGACTTTGTCCATCTTGTTCACCGCGATGACGGGCGGAATCCCCACGTCGCGGAGGAGATAGTACATGTCGATGTCGTGGGGGACCTCCTCCTCGCCGTGGCGGTCGATGATGTCGATGACGGCCTTCCCGTCCACGACGAGCACGCCGGCGAGGATGTTCTCGGCGTACTCCTCGAGATAGGCGACGATGTCGTCTTTTACCTGTTCCCGGCGGTCCTCGGGAACGCCCTTCATGAAGCCGAAGCCCGGCAGGTCGGTGATGACGAAGTCCTCCGAGGCCCAGTCGTAGTGATTGGGCGAACGGGTCACGCCGGGGTTCCCTCCGGTGTCGAAGGAGTGGCCCGTGATTTCGCGCATCAGCGTGGACTTCCCGACGTTCGAACGTCCGAGCAGAACCACCTCGGCGTCCCGGTCGGGCCGCGAGTCGAACATGGGTGAGAAAGCCCGTCGAGAGGTTTAGCCTTGTCCTATCGGAGCCAATCGCCGACGAGGGCGCCGGAGCCGGCGGCCGCCACCAGCAGGGAGACCAGCGCGCCGACGCCGCTGAGCGCGAGCGCGCCGTTGATGAGCGCCCCCACGGCGAGCGCCTTCAGCCATCCGTCCTCGGTCCCGACGAGGCGCTCGCCGATGGCTAGAAAGGCCACCGCGGAGCCGAAGCCCCACGTGACCCACACCGCGAACACGAGCGGAATCGCCACCACGAGTCCGATGCCCGTAATCGCCAGCGCGACGGTCATCACGCCGGCGGCGAGCAAAACGAAGACGCCCCACGCCAGGCTGTTCGCGGGGTCCTCCGCGACCGTTTCGGTCATCCGCTCGACGTAGCCCGGTCCGAACGCCACGAGGAGCGCACCGAAGACCAGCGTCGTCAGGAACGCCGCCGTCGCGGCGCCCAAAAGGGAGAACGGCTCCGCGAGAACGGAGACGTCGACGTCCACCTGCGCCACCGCGGCACTCGCGTGTACCATACCGCCGGGATACGCCCGGCCCGTACTTAAACGAACTCGCCGGACGGCGCGTCGCCCGACCGGTAGCTACTTTCCCGCGCCACCCGACGCCGGGGACGTGCGCCTCGTCGAGATAACGATTCCCAACGGGAAGCGGGAGGCGATACTCGCCGCCCTGGACGACCACGACATCGACTACGTGGTCACCGACGAGACCAGCGGCCGCGAGTTCGACGCGGTAGTCTCCTTCCCGCTCCCGACGAACGCCGTCGAGCCCGTCCTCGACGACCTACGGGAGACAGGCATCGACCGCGAGGCCTTCACCGTCGTGTTGAGCGCCGAAACGGTGGTTTCGAAGCGCTTCGAGGAGCTCCAGGAGCGCTACGCCGCCGAGGAGGACGAGGGCCGCATCGCCCGCGAGGAACTCACCGCGAAGGCGAACGAACTGGCGCCGCCGCTCCCGAGCTACGTGATTCTCACCGTCGTGAGCGCCGTCATCGCCACCGCGGGGCTCCTGCTGGACTCGCCGGCCGTCGTCGTTGGCTCCATGGTTATCGCCCCCCTCGTCGGGCCGGCGATGGCCGCGAGCATCGGTACCGTCGTGGACGACCCGGAACTGTTCGTCCGCGGGGTGAAACTCCAGGCGCTCGGGATGGGGCTCGCCGTCGTGAGCGCCGCCGCCTTCGCGTGGGCGGTCAAGACCATCTACCTCATCCCCCCCGGAATGGAAATCACGGCGGTCCCCGAGATACAGGAGCGTCTCACCCCCGATTTCCTCTCGCTCGTCGTCGCGCTCGGCGCCGGCGTGGCGGGCGTCCTCTCGCTCTCGACGGGCGTCTCGACCGCGCTCGTCGGCGTGATGATTGCCGTCGCGTTGATGCCGCCCGCCGCGACGGTGGGTATCGGCCTCGCCTTCGGCCAGCCCGCCGTCTCGATAGGCTCCGGGGTGTTGGCGCTCGTGAACGGCCTCTCTATCAACCTCGCGGCGCTCGTCGTGCTCTGGTATCGGGGGTATCGCCCCGAGAACTGGTTCCGCCTCTCGGAGGCCCGCTCCCGGACGCTCAAGCGCGTGGGCACCCTCCTGGTCGCCATCGCCGTCCTCTCGGCCTTCCTGGGGGGCGTGACGTACTCCGCCTACCAGAACGGGACCTTCGAGGAGGACGCCAGACACGCCGTCGAGGGCGAACTCGACGGACATCCGGACCTCGAACTCCACTCCTTCGACGTGGTCTACGGACAGGGCGTGCTCTTCCGGACGCCCTCCCGGGTCGTCGTCGGCGTCGGCTACGCCGCTGGCACCGGGCCGCCGGGGCTGGCCGCGACGCTCGCGGACGCCGTCGAGCGCGAGACGGGCCGTTCGGTTCGGGTGGAGGTCCGCTATCAGGCGACCGCGACGGCCGGCGAGAACGGCGACCACGAGCCCTTCCCCTTCCTGCCGCTGTCGGTACCGTCGGGTCTTTGAGCCACCCCCAGAAAGGGGGCGTATGGAAGCCTTCGCGGTGCCCGGGGTCCCCGAAATCGGGCCCGACGACGACCTCGGGACACTCATCGCTGACGCCTGCGAGTTGGAGGACGACGACGTCGTGCTCGTCGCCAGCACGGTCGTCTCGAAGGCCGAGGGACGCGCCTACGGGCTAGACGAGTTCCCCGCCGGTCCCCGCGCCCGGGAGATAGCCGAGCGCTTCGAGACCTTAACTGGAGAACAGAAGGACCCCCGATTCGCGCAGGCCGTCCTCGAAGAGGCCACCGAGGTCATCGTCGACGAGCCGTTCATGCTCACCGAGACGCGGTTCGGCCACGTGGGCGTGAACGCCGGCATCGACCGCTCGAACACCGGGGGCCACGACCTTCTCCTCCTGCCCGAGAACCCGACGGCGAGCGCCGAGCGAATCCGGAACTCCCTCGACAGCGACGCGGCCGTCATCGTCACCGACACCAGCGGGCGGCCGTTCCGCCACGGCCAGCGCGGCGTCGCGCTCGGCTGGACCGGAATGCCCGCCTCGCGGGACTGGCGCGGCGAGACGGACAGGGAGGGCGAGGAACTCGAAGTGACCGTCGAGAGCGTCGTGGACGAGCTCGCGGCGACCGCGAACCTCCTCACCGGCGAGGGCGACGACGGTACGCCCATCGTCGTCGTCCGCGATTGGGCGTTCGGCGACCACGAGGGCTCGCAGAACCTCTACCGGGACGCGAGCTCGGATTTCGTGCGACAGGCGCTCAGGGAGTGGGAGTATGAGGGTTGAGCGCGGCATCGAGTTCTCGACGGATAGAGAGATATCGGAGCTCGTCGACCTCGGCGAGCGGGCCGAGGCGGCGGGCTTCGACGCCCTGCTAGCGAGTTCCCACTACAACAACCGCGACCCCGTGGCGGCGCTGACGGCCCTCGCGGAGGCGACGGAGGCACCGAACCTGGGGCCGGCAGCGGCGAACCCCTACGACACCCACCCCGCCAGGCTGGCCTCGCAGGTCGCTACCGTTCAGGAGTACAGCGGCGGGCGCGCGCTCTTCGGCGTCGGCGCGGGCGATAAGTCCACCCTGCGGAATCTGGGCGTCGAGCGCGAGCGCCCGCTCCGGCGGGTGCTCGAAACCGTACAGGTAACCAGAAAACTCCACGCCGGCGAGCGGGCCACCCACCACGGGACCTTCGACTGCGAGGACGCGGGCCTGAACTACGAGGTCGACCCGGTTCCGGCGTACGTCGGCGCACAGGGGCCGGACATGCTTCGGATGGCCGGTAAACACGCCGACGGCGTCCTCGTGAACGCCTCACACCCCGACGACGTGCGCTGGTCGCGCGAGCGCATCGCCGAGGGCGAGCGGGAGCGAGTGCGGGAGGACCCTGTCGACGTGGCCGTCTACGCCAGCGTCTCCGTCGCCGAGGACGGCGACGCGGCCCGAGCGGCGGCCCGTCCCGTGGTGGCCTTCATCGCGGCCGGCGCGCCCGGCGCCGTTCTCGACAGGCACGGCCTGAGCAGGGAGCGCGCCGAGCGCGTCGGCGAGCGCATCAGCGCCGGTGACATCTCGGGGGCCGCCGGGGCGGTCTCGGAGGGGATGATCGACGCGTTCTGTCTGGCCGGCACGCCCGAGGAAATAGAGCCGGGCGTGGAGGCGATTCTCGACGCGGCGGACGGCATCGTCGCGGCGGCGCCGCTGGGACCGGACGAGCGGGCCGCAATCGAGCTTATCCCCCGCGTCCTCGACTGAGGTCGGGCGTGAGCGCGTCGGCGACGGCGCCGAGCGAGAGGACACCGAAGACGGCGGAGGCGCCCCCGACGAGGAGCGCGCCGGTGAGAACGAGCAGGAAGGAGATGGGGTCGTTGAACGCCGCGGTGGCGAAGGCGTCGCCGAGTTGCGTGATCCAGCTCATACCCGCGTTCGGGGCTGGGGAGCCTTAGATTCACGGGTTCCAAGTCGCCCCGGGTCCTCGAACGGCCATGAGCTACCGCGGCGTGACGCGCTGGACTCCTACCCCCGAGCCCTGTGACGACTGCGGCGCCGACGCGAACCGGCGCTGGTACCGCGAGGAGGTGCTGGTGTGCGAGGACTGTGTCGAATGGGGGAAACGGGGTCTGTGACCACAGGACATACGGTGGTCCAAGCCTTTCATTCCCCTACGCGATTGCACCCGGTCGCGGTCGCCGACCCATGACAGATTCCACTCCAAACCCGACCCCGAAGCGGCGTGGCGAGACGGCGAGCGACGCCGAACGACTGTCGGTCGACGCCGCGAACGAGTTGGCCGAGCGCGTCATCGAGAACGTCGAGACAGTCATCGTCGGCAAACACGACGCCCTCGAACACATCCTCACAGCCGTCCTCGGCCGGGGCCACGTCCTCCTGGAGGACGTGCCCGGCGTCGGCAAGACGATGCTCGCGCGGGCGTTCGCCCGCTCGGTCGACGCCAGGTTCACCCGGGTCCAGTTCACGCCCGACCTCCTCCCCTCCGACGTGACGGGCGTAAACGTCTACAACCAGGGGACCAACGAGTTCGAGTTCCAGCCGGGCCCCGTCTTCGGGAACGTCGTCCTCGGCGACGAAATCAACAGGGCCCCGCCGAAGACCCAGTCCGCGCTGCTGGAGGCGATGGAGGAAGGGCAGGTGACGGTGGACGGCGAGACCCACTCCCTGCCGGACCCCTTCATCGTCATCGCGACGCAGAACGCCGTCGAGCGCGACCGGACCTACGAGCTCCCCATCGCGGAGGTCGACCGGTTCATCAAGAAGATCGAACTCGGATACCCGAACTCGGAGGCCGAACAGGAGGTTCTCAAGCGGGTCGTCGGCGACCACCCCATCGAGTCGGTCGAGCCCGTCGCCACCGTTGAGGAACTCCGGGGGGCGCGCGCCGCCGCGGCGAACGTGACCGTCGAGGCGCCCATCCGGAAGTACGTCACAAGACTTGCCACCCACACCCGCCGACACGCGGCGCTCGGGGTGAGCACGCGGGGCGTCGTCCGCCTCCTTCAGGCCGCGCAGGGTCGCGCCATCCTCGACGGCCGGGACTACGTCATTCCCGACGACGTGAAGGCGGAGGTCCGCCCGGTGATGGTTCACCGCATCCGCGCCGAGCAGGGCGGGGCCGTCGGCGGGGACGCCGCCCGGAACGTCGTCGAGGACGCCCTCGACCGCGTCACCCCCGAGTAGATGCCCGCCCCGACCCCGACCCGCCGAGGAAAGGTCGCGATGGGCGCCGTCGGCGCGGCGCTGGTGATGTCCCTCGCCTTCGGGACCCGGACGCTCGACGTGGTGTACATCACCGGCGGCGCCTTGCTGGCGGTGACGGCCGTCGGCGTCGCCCGCCTCTCCCGGCCCGAAGCCGTCCGCCGCGCCCCCGAGTACGGCGCCGTCGGGGATTCGCTGGCGGTCGAACTCGAAGTCGAGGCCGAGAAGCCGGTCAGCGCGACCGTCCGGGACGACCACAACGACGGCATCGAGGCCGACGCGCACTTCGTCACCGTCGCCGACGGCCGGCCCCTGGAGTACGACGCGCACATTCGAAAGCGCGGGGTCCACCGCCTCGGCCCGCTGGCCGTCGCGGTCGGCGACGTCTTCGGCCTCTGGCAGCGCGTGTTCACCTACGAGAAGACCCACCGCGTCGTCGCCTACCCGCGGGTCCGGCCCCTCTACGGCTCCGCGGGGTTGCTCTCGGGCTACGTCGGCCTCACCGAGGAGCGCGGGCAGTTCGACGGCATCCGCGACTACGAGCGTGGCGACGCGCTCCGGGACGTGAACTGGAAGGCAAGCGCCAAGCGACCGGACGAGCTGGTCGTCACCGAGTACGCCGGCGAGGGCGCGAGTAGCTCGATCACGGTCGCCATCGAGGCCGGCTCGGACGCCCGCGCGGACGCCGCCGCCGAGGCCGCGGCCAGCCTCATCGTCCACCTTCTCAACGGCGGGCTCTCCGTGGGCGTCGTCACGCCCCGACAGGAAATCGGGCCCGGCGCGGGCGAGTCCCACCGGCGGACGCTGTTGGAGGCCCTCGCGCGCCTCCGGATGGGCTCCGTGGACGCGACCGCGCGCGAGGAGGCCGACGCCTCCGTGCGGGCCCCGACCGGCACCGACTACGTGACCGTCTCCTTCGGCGCGAACCGTCACCGCTTCCAGGAGCTCGTCGGGCGCGCCGAGGAGGTCGAGGAACGGCCGCCCGACGACCCCGACGCCGCGGCGGCCGCCGACACCCGATACGAGGTGGAGCCGTGAGCACACGGGGGTGGACGCCGCCGGTGTTGGCGGACGAACTCGACGGCGACAGCGCGCTCCACGCGGGGGCGATCACCGCGCTGGCCCTGCTGTCGGCGGCGTGGCTCTCGGTGCTCTACCACGTCGCGGACGTGACGATCGGCGCCGCGGGCTTCCTCCCGTTGGTCGCGCTCGCGGCGCTCGCGGGCGCCGTCGTCGGTCGCGCGGTCAGCGGCCGAACGGCGTTTCTCCTCTCGGTCGGCCTCCTCGCGGCGGGGCTCGGCGCCTACCTGCTCTCGGTGCCGCCGGGGTTCTTCGACGGGCTGACCGTCGGGCGCATCGTCCGCGACCAGATTTCTTTCCTCACCGGCTACTCCGTGCTCGGGATGGTGAACGCCGGCATCTGGGCGTACGCCGTCCTCCCGGGCCCGCTGTTCCTGACGGCCTACTTCGCCGCCCGCGCGGAGTACGTCCGCGCCGCAACCGTCGGTGCGGCCACGCTGGGCTTTTTCGTGCTCACCGGCGACAGCGGCTCGCTGGGGACGATGCTCGGGGTGTTGGGCGCCGCGGGCGCGCTCGGCTTCGGGACGCTCGCCGACCGCGGCGGCCGCGTCGAGGGGGCCGACGCCGTCGGCGTCGCCGTCGCGGCGATGATTGTCGGCGCCACCGTCCTCGGGGTGGCCCCGACCGTCGCGAATAGCCCCATCAATCCGGGGTCGGGCCCCGGAACGGTCGAGGCCTCGCTGGTCTCCGCCGGCGACAGCACGCAAGTCGGGGGAAGCATCCGCCTCTCGCCGGAGGTCCGCTTCTCCGTGACGGCCAATGAGTCGCGCTACTGGCGCGTCGGCGCCTACGACCGGTACACCGGCGACGGCTGGGTCCGAACCGGGGGCACGTCCCCGTTCGAGGGGCGGCTGGACGACCCGCCGGGGCCCCGTGAGCGCCTCGAACAGCGCGTTTCGCCCGAAACGGAGCTCGGCGTCCTCCCGGCCGCCGCGGAACCCGTCGCCGTCGAGGACGCGGACGCGGTGGTGACGGCGCTCGATACGCTCCGACCGGACGGGACGGTGACGGACAACTACACCGCCGTCAGCCTCGTCCAGGCCGCGAGCGAGGACGAACTGGCGGCGGCGAACGGGCCCTACCCCGACGCGATTCGGGAGCGCTACCTCGGCCTCCCGGGCAGTACGCCCGAGCGCGTCGGTCGCCTGACCGAGAACGTGACCGACGCCGCGAACGCCACGACGCCGTACGAGCGGGCGGCGGCCCTTGAGACGTATCTCGAACGGACCAAGGAGTACTCGCTCAACGTTTCCCGGCCGCGCGGGAGCGTCGCCGACGCGTTCCTCTTCGAGATGGAGCGGGGCTACTGCGTCTACTACGCCACGACGATGACGACGATGCTCCGCACGCAGAGCATCCCGGCGCGCTACGTCGTCGGCTACACCGACGGCCAGCAGGTGAGCGAGGACCGCTGGGTCGTCCGCGGGCTCGACTCCCACGCGTGGGTTGAGGTGTATCTCCCCGACTACGGGTGGACCCGCTTCGACCCGACGCCCGCGGCCCCGCGCTCGTCGGCCGAACAGGCCTCGATCGAAGCGGCCCGCGAGCGCGGCGACGCGAACGTCGACACGCCCGCGAGCGCCGACGAGACCTACACGTCCGTTCCGACGACCACCACGACCGTTCCGACGACCGCCACGACGACGGCGGGGCCGACGGGCAACGCCACGCCGAACGCTCCCGAGTCGACGCTCACGAGCGTCATCCCGAGTCGCGTCCGAGAGGCCCAACAGGAGGGTTCCACGAACGTCACGCTCACGCCCGCCGCGCCCACGTCGAACGACACGAACGCGACGAACGAGACGGGCACGCCGGCCGACGCGGACGGGCCGCTGTTGCCGCCCGTACAGGTGTTGGCCCTGTGGACCCTGCTCGGCGCGGGCGTTCTCGCGGCCGTCCGGCGCTCGGGGCTCGCCGCGTGGGCGTATCGCGCGGCGTGGCTCCGCTACCAGCCCAACGGCGACCCGAAGACCGTCATCGAGGGCGCCTACGACCGGGTGGAGTTCGTCCTCGAACGCCGCCACCGCCCCCGCGAGTCGGGCGAGACGGTTCGGGAGTATCTGGACGCCATTGACGCCCCTGAGCCCGCGCACCGGGTCGCTCGTCTCCGGGAAGCGGCCCGCTACGGCGGCGAACCCGACGAATCGGACGCCGAGGAGGCCCGCCGGCTCGTCGACGAGGTCCGACGGGGATAACGGCGACAACGTTTAATGGGGCGATTCCGTAGGTTTCGGCGTAATGTCGGAAGTCTGCTCGACGTGCGGATTGCCCGAGGAACTCTGCGTCTGCGAGGACGTCGCCAAAGAGTCCCAGCAAATCGAAATCCGCATCGACGAGCGCCGCTACGGAAAGGAGGTAACGATCATCGAAGGGTTCGACCCCAACGACGTGGACCTCGACAGTCTCTCGTCGGACCTCAAATCGAAGTTCGCCTGCGGGGGCACCATCGAGGACGGGGCCATCGAACTCCAGGGCAATCACAGCGGTCGCGTCGAGGACTTCCTCCGCGAGAAAGGATTCAACGTCGCCTAGATCTTTCCCTCCCGTTCGGCGAGTAGCAGGCCTTCCAGCGTCGCGTCGTTCGCGGGCGCCGCGGCGGCGCGCTCGAAGGCTTCCTCGGCGGGATGGCGTTTCACCTCGATGAACTCGTTCGTATCGAGGGCGCGGCCCGCTTCGCTTTCGGTCAACCCGTCGGCGTAGACGATGCCGCGGCGGTGGCGAAGCACCCCCGTCGAGCACCAGAAATCGGCGAGGAACTCTAGAGAGTCGGGTTCGTAGCCGGTCTCCTCGCGGAGCTCGCGCGCGGCGGCGTCGACGTAGCGCTCGCGGCCCGGTTCCGGCCGAGCGCCTTCTTTCTCGCCGTCCGTTTCTTCGACGATGCCGGCCACCAGTTCGAGACAGGTCCGCCGGATGGCCGGCCGGTACTGCTCGACGAAAACGAGTTCTTCCCCGTCGCGCGCGACGACGACCACGGCGGGCGGGAGCTCCGCCCAGTAGTACTTCTTCCGTGTGCCGTCGGGCTGTTCCAGCAGGTCGTAGCCGCCGGTGTACCAGCCGGTCTCGTACTCCGTGACCGACTCGACGAGGGTCCAGTCGTCGTCCATACCCCGAGAAACGGCGGGGCGGGCTTAGGGTTACTCGTCCCGCTCGGCGCTCCCGTCCGGCCCGTCTTCACCCTCGATGAGCGGCCGGTAGACGGAGCCGTGGGCCTGCCGGCGGAGCGCCGCGAGCGCCGCGTCGCGCTCCTCGGCGAACGTGACCGCGACGACGGTCCCGCTCACGCGGGCGACGTGCCACGCCGCGCGCCCGACGTTCTCGTTGCCGCGCAGGTCGAGGTCGTAGCCGGTTTCCTCGACGACGGCGTCCAACTCCTCCCGGCTCCCGCTCTCCACTTCCAGCAGGGAGGCGAAGAGCGCGTCGCGTGCCGTCTCGACGGTGTCGCTGGTCATCCGTTCGCCGTACTCCTCGCGGTCGAAGCCCATCTCGCGGGCGACCTCGCGGGTGACGGTTTGGGCGGCGCCGCCGAGGTCCTCGTAGGTCTCCCGTACGTCGGCCGCGCTTTCGGGGGCGAGGAGGCCGCTCATTCGTCGTCCCCGTCGGTCTCCGCCTCGTCATCTGCCGCACCCTCGTCCGCGCGTGCCGCACCTTCGTCTCGCATCTGCCGGGTCAGTTCCTCGGCCTCCGCGAGTATCTGCTGGCTCTCGGGGTCGCTGGGGAACGACTCGCGGCCGGCGCCGCCCCGCTGGGCGAGCCCGTTCCCGACGCCCGGACGGTCGTGGTCGTGTTCGTGCCCATCGCTCTCGATTTCGGTCTCGTCCTCCTCGGCGTACTCGACGACCTCGGGCCCGAGGGCCTCTGGGTCCATCTCCTCCCAGTTGGGGACGTGTTCGTCCAGCCACTCGCCGTGGCCCTCCCCGCGGAGCATCGCAGTGAACGCCAGGTGGTTCGCCAAGTGCTCGGCGTCGGCCTGGGGCGCCGAACAGACGGGACAGAGGTAAGCCATACCGTCGATTCGGGCCGTGGCGTCTAAAACTCGGTGTTCCGGGCGACTCAATCGTCGCCGGTCGTCCCCGCGGTCGCCCCCGGGTCGCGCTCGCCGTCCACGCTCCGCACGAGCACGAGCGCGGCTTCGCCGTCGGCGTAGTACTCGGGAACGCGTTTGAGGTACTCGAAGCCGAAGTCGTCGTAGAGGGCCAGCGCCGGTTCGTTGCCCTCGCGGACTTCGAGCTTCACGCTCCGGGCGCCGGCGTCGGCGAGCTCGTCGAGCGCCCGCGAGAGGAGTGCCGTGCCGACGCCCTCGTCCCGGCGTTCCCCGTGCACCGCGAGGTCCTTCACGTGGCCGAAGCCCTGGCCGTGGTTCGGGACGGCGTCGGCGACGACGTAGCCGATCACGTTCCCGCCCTCGACGGCGACCAGAAACGCGGGCGCGTCGAGGTAGCGCTCGAAGGCGGCGTAGGGCCACGGCTGGGGGAACGTACGGCGCTCGATGCGGAAGACGGCCAACAGGTCCCCCTGTTCGGCCGCGCGGACGGACCTCCCGTCGGGGCCGGTCACGGGAGCGTCTAACAGGGGGGTGAGTAAAACCCCCACGGCCCGCGCCGGGTTCGCGGCGCCGCGGCTACGCGGCCCGAAAAAGAACGGAAAAAGAACGGAAAGGGAGAACCGCGTTAGTCGTCCGCGGAGGCCGCGTCGCCGCCGTCGAGGGCCTGCTCGCGGGTCCACGGCAGTTTGCCGCCGGCGGAGAGGATGGCGCGCTCGCGCTCGGAGGCGTCGAACTCGGCCGTCGCCTCCCACTCGTCGTTGACGCGGACGGTGAACTCCTCCTGCCCGGAGTCCACGCCCTCGGTCACGTTGTCGACGATTTCGACGTCGTCGCCCTGGTCGATTTTGGCGTAGGTATCCTCGTCGATGATGAGGGGCACGATGCCGAAGTTGAACAGGTTCGCGCGGTGGATGCGCGCGAAGGACTGCGCGAGCACCGCTTCGACACCGAGGTACATCGGACAGAGGGCCGCGTGCTCACGCGAGGAGCCCTGCCCGTAGTTCTCGCCGGCCACGAGGACGCCGCCGTCCTTCCCCAGCGCACGGGAGGCGAAGTCCTCGTCCACCCGACTCAGGGTGAATTCGGAGAGCTTCGGGACGTTCGAGCGGTACATCAGAATGTCCTGCGTGGCGGGGATGATGTGGTCCGTCGTGATGTTGTCCGCCATCTTCAGCAGGACTTCCCCGTCAAGGTGGGAGTCGAGGGGGTCCTTGAGGGGGACGTCGCCGATGTTGGGCCCCTTCACGAGGCCGTCGTCGACGGCCTCGTCGGGGGAAATGAGGTCGGCCTTGGACCCGTCGTACTCGTCGGGCATCTCCAGGCCGGGCGCCTCGATGCCCTCTTCCTCGCCGAGCTTGCGCGGGTCGACGATTTCGCCTTCGAGCGCCGCCGCGGTGGCGACTTCGGGCGAACAGAGGTAGACGGAGTCGTCCTCGATGCCGGAGCGACCCTCGAAGTTGCGGTTGAAGGTGCGCAGCGAGACGGAGTCGCTGGCGGGCACGTGGCCGATGCCGATACACGCGCCACAGGTCGCCTCGGAGAAGTTGACGCCGGCCGCCATCATCTCCGCGGTCCAGCCCTCGCGGGCCAGCAGTTCGCTGGCCTGCTTGGAGCCGGGCGCGACGATCATCTCGGTCTTCTTGTCGACTTCCCGGCCTTCGAGCATCTTCGCCGAGGGCAGGATGTCCTCGTAGGCGCCGTTCGTACAGGAGCCGATCATCACCTGGTCGACGGAGACGCCCTCGACCTCCGAGACCGGCACGACGTTGTCCGGCATCGACGGTTCGGCGATGAGCGGTTCGAGGTCGGAGAGGTCCACGACGATTTCGTCGTGGTACTCCGCGTCCTCGTCGGGCTGGAGCTCGACGTGCTCCTCCTCGCGGTCGAGCCGGGAGAGGAAGTCCTCGGTCTGTTCGTCGGTCGGGAACAGCGAGGAGGTGGCGCCGAGTTCGGTGCCCATGTTCGTGATGGTGGTCCGCTCGGGGACGGTGAGCGTCTCCACGCCGGGGCCCGTATACTCCAGCACCTTGCCGACGCCGCCCTTCACGCTGAGGCGCCGCAGGAGCTCGAGGATAACGTCCTTCGCGGTGGCCCACTCGGGGAGCTCGCCCTCCAGTCGGACGTTGACGACCTCCGGCATCTCCACGTAGTAGGGCGCGCCGCCCATCGCGACGGCGATGTCGATGCCGCCGGCGCCGATGGCCAGCTGACCCATACCCCCGGGGGTGGGGGTGTGGGAGTCAGACCCGAGGAGGGTCTTGCCCGGCGCGGCGAAGTTCTCCTTGTGGACCTGGTGGCAGATGCCGTTGCCCGGCCGGGAGAAGTGCGCGCCGAACGTGCCCGCCGCGGAGCGGAGGAAGCGGTGGTCGTCGGTGTTCTTGAAGTCGAACTGATAAGTCTGGTGGTCGCAGTACTGGGCGGCGAGTTCCGTCTGGACCTCGTTGAGGCCCAGCGCTTCGAACTGCAGCCAGACCATCGTGCCCGTGGTGTCCTGTGTGAGCACCTGGTCGATTTCGATGCCGATCTCCTCGCCGGGCGTGAGTTCGCCCTCGACGAGGTGGTCATCGAGAATCTTCTCGGTGAGCGTTTGTCCCATAGCGTCCCGAAATGCGCCCCCGATGCGTATAAAACCAGCGTGTAACCGCATCTTTCGCCGGATGGCGTCGGGCTGAGGGGTTCGACACCTGACCCACAGGACTTTCGACACCGCAGGGCGAGGGGGAGGTATGTTCGAGGCAGGCGCGACGGTCGCGGAACACATCGAACCCTTAGACGGGGGCGAACTCCGCCCGGAACAGGTCCAACCGAACGGCGTCGACCTGACCGTGGGCGCGGTGTACGAACAGACCGGCCCGGGGCGCATCGGGAAAGAAGGAAAGTCGGTCGGGGAGCGCCGCGAACTCGCCCCCGAGGACGGGGTCTACGAGCTCGACCCCGGCGCGTACGTCGCGGGCTACGGCGAAATCGTCGGCGTCCCGGCGAACCACGTCGGATTCGTCTACCCGCGTTCCTCGCTGATGCGTAACTCCTGTATGCTCCACACGGCCGTCTGGGACGCCGGCTACCGGGGCCGCGGCGAGGGCCTCCTGGAGGTACACCGCCCCATCGAAATCGAGGCGGACGCCCGCATCGCCCAACTCGTCCTCGCGAAGGCGGACCACGCGGGGGAGTACGACGGCGACTATCAAGGGGAGCGCTGAACCCCGCGCACGACGGCCGCGCGAGGACCGGAGAACACCGCGTTTTACCACTCGTGCGTACCCCTCTCGTTCATGGACGACCTGACAGCGGCCCGGCGCGCTTCGACGGGGGCGTCCGACGAACTCGACGCGCTCGACGTGGCGCTCGCGGGCGACCTCGTCACCCCCGATTCCGAGGGGTACGACGACGCGCGGCGCGTCTGGAACGGAATGGTCAATCGCTACCCCGCGGCGATTGCGTACTGCGAGTCGGTCCCCGACGTTCGGGCGGCCGTCCGCACGGCCCGCGAGGCTGACCTCCCCGCGAGCGTCCGGAGCGGCGGCCACCACGTCGCCGGCTCCTGCATCGCGGAGGCGGGCCTCGTCGTCGACTGTTCACGGATGGACTGGGTGCGCGTCGACCCCGACGAGCGTGTCGCGACGGTGGGCCCCGGCGCGACCTGGGGGGACCTCGATTCGGCCACCACCGAGTTCGGCCTCGCCACGCCCGGCGGCGTCGTCTCCGATACGGGCGTTGCGGGCCTCACGCTCGGCGGCGGGACGGGCTACCTCTCGCGGAAACACGGCCTCGCGGCCGACAATTTGGTGGCGGCGGACGTGCTCTGCGCCGACGGCGAGCTCCGGCGCGCGAGCGCCGAGCGGAACGCGGACCTCTTCCGGGCGCTCCGCGGCGGCGACGGCGGCTTCGGCGTCGTGACCGCCTTCGAGTTCGACCTCCACCCGGTTCCCGACGAACTCGCCGTCTGCAACGCCTGGTACCCCGCCGAACGCGCTTCCGAACTACTTGCAGATTTCGGGGCGTACTACCGCGACGCACCGGACGAGACGCTGATGGCGCCGTACTTCGGGCGCATCCCCGACGAGTACGAGCGGGGCGGCGACCCCGGGCTCTGTTTCTTCGGGACGTACGCCGGCGACCCCGAGGCCGGTGAGGACGAACTGGGGCGCTTTCGCTCGGCGGACGCGCTCGCCGACGAGAGCGGGCGGATGGCCTACACCGACCTTCAGTCGGCCTTCGATTCGGGCTTCCCCCACGGACGGCGCTACTACTGGAAATCCGTTTACACGGACGAACTCACCGACGAACTCGTCGAAACGCTCCGCGAGCGCGCGGCCGCCGCGCCCGGCGAGGGATCGAGCGTCGTCGTCTGGCCGATGGGCGGCGCCGTCAACCGCGTCGGGAAAGACGAGACTGCCTTCCGCCGGCGCGACGCCGCCTTCGTCTGCAGCATCGAGGCCGGCTGGGACGACCCGATGACGAACGCCGAGAACGTCGCCTGGGTCCGCGACACCGCCGGGGCGCTCCGCGAGGCCGGTGCGGGCGGCCCCATCCCGAACTTCGAGGCCGACACGGACGACGCGGCCCGCGAGGACCTTTACGGGGAGCACGCCGAGTTCCTCGCCGAGGTGAAGGACCGCTACGACCCGGAGGGGCGGTTCGTCGGCGGACGCATCTAGTTTGGCGATAAAGCATATGAGTCACAACGGATAATGAGTCATCGGGGCCGGTTCTCTCCCCCCTCCCCATCGGCCCCGTTTTCCTTTCCGGCGTCGCAATCCGCGGAGCTTGCCACACCGCGACGCCGGGTTTTCGACCCGCTGAGCGGCGCTCGGGTTGCGTGCAACGCCTCGCCTCGGGACTGTACCCCCGCGATTTCGTTCCCGGTAACAACACGAGATGTTTTCACATACCAACCGGCCGAACGTTTATGATACACTCTTGAATACTCCCGAGTAGTATGGGTTCTGAGAGGTCAATCGGCTCAGAGGTGGAGGGGAACCCTCTCGCCTGGCTCTATCGCCGCTACGGCCGCTCGCGGCTCCCGACGTTCGGCCTCGGGACGCTCATCTTGGCCTTCGGACGCTTCGGCCAGCGGCTCCCCGACGTGGTCATCGGCGTCGCCATCGACGCCGTGCTGTTGAACACGGGCCCCTTCCGTCTGCCGCTGGTCCCCGACGGGTGGCTCCCGACGGGCAGGACGGAGCAGTTGGTCCTCGTGACGGCGCTCGTCGGCATCGGCTTCCTCTGGGAGGCCGGTTCGGACTTCGCCGCCCGCCGCGTGTTGGGTCACTTCGGCGCGCGCCTGCAACACGACATCCGCACGGACGTCTTCGACACGGTCCAGCGCCTGGAACTCGGCTTCTTCGACGAGTACGACACCGGCGAGGTGATGAGCGTGCTCAACGACGACGTCCAGGAGCTCAACTCGCTGGTGTTCGGCGTCCTCGACCGCATCGTCAGAATGGGGACGCTCGCGGCCGCCGCCTACGTCTATTTGCTCTGGCTCAACTGGCAACTGGCCGTCTTCTTGCTGGTCGTGCCGGCGCTCCTGCTGGTGATGAGCTACCGCTTCTCCGAGTGGGTCGAGCCCAAACACCAGGCCGTCCGCGAGCGCGTCGGGCGGCTGAACAGCCGGCTGAACAACAACATCGACGGCATCGGCGTCATCAAGGCCTTCGGCACCGAACCCGAGGAGCGCGGCCGGGTCGCGGACGCGTCGGGCGCCGTCGTCGATACCCAGTGGGACGCCTACCGCGCGCAGGCGGTCGTGGACCCGGCGATGCGGGTCACCTCCGAGTCCGCCCGCGTGCTGACGCTCGTCGTCGGCGGCTACTGGGTCCTCTTCGGCCCGCCGCTGTTCTTCTCGGGGGCGCTGACGGTGGGCGCGCTCTTCGTCTTCTACCGCTTCGTGGGCTCGCTCGTCACGGCGATGTCCGGCGTCGCCGACGTGGTCGACGCCTACCAGAACGGCAAGGCAGCCGTCCGCCGGCTCAACGGCGTGGTCGAACACGACGCCGTCGCCGAGCGCGAGGACGCCCGGGAACTGGCCGACCCGGACGGAGAAGTGGTCTATGACGACGTGTCCTTCTCCTACCCGACCCGCGACGAGCGGGCGCTCTCGGACGTCTCCTTCGAGGCGGCGCCGGGCGAGACGGTGGGTATCGTCGGGCCCACCGGCGCGGGTAAATCCACACTGATGAAGCTCCTCTTTCGCTTTTACGACCCCGACGTGGGCGCCGTCAGAGTCGACGACACGGACGTGCGCGACGTGACGGTCGAGAGCCTCCGCGACTCGGTGGGCTACGTCTCCCAGGACCCCTTCCTCTTCTACGGGACGGTCGCCGGCAACGTCGCCTACGCCGCGCCCGGCGCGGACCGCGAGGACGTCATCGAGGCGACGAAACTCGCGGGCGCCCACGAGTTCGTCACCGACCTCCCGGAAGGCTACGACACCCAGGTCGGCGAGCGTGGCGTGAAACTCTCGGGCGGTCAGCGCCAACGCATCGCTCTCGCGCGGGCGCTCGTCCGCGACCCGGAAATCCTCGTCCTTGACGAAGCCACCAGTCACGTTGACAACGAGACGGAAGTCCTCATCCAGCGCACCTTGGAGGAGGTGGCGGCCGAGCGGACGACGTTCGTCATCGCCCACCGGCTCTCGACGGTCAGAAGCGCCGACACCGTGCTCGTGTTGGACGACGGCGAAATCGTCGAACGGGGCACCCACGAGGAGCTCCTGCAACGGGAGGGTCTGTACGCCAACCTCTGGAACGTTCAGGTGGGCGACGTGGAGTCCCTGCCCGACTCCTTCCTCGACCGCGTCCGCGCGGGTGATGCCGCATGAGCGAGGGTGAGTACGTCGCCGACGCCGACTGGCCCCTGGTGGCCCTCTTGAAAGAATACGCCGCCCCCTACGCGAAACTCGCGGCCGCGGCGCTGTTCCTCCGACTCGTCTGGATAATCCCGGGGAACGCGGGCGCACCCCTGCTGGGCCAGGCTTTCGGCTCGGTGTTCAGCGACGACCCCTTCACGTTCCCCCTCGTGCCCCCCGGCTGGATACCGGCGGGCCAGTACGACCAGTTGCTGTTCGTCGCGGGGCTCATCATCGGCCTCACCGTCGTCGGACACGCCATCAGCGTCGTGCGCGAACTCCTCTGGGGCACCTTCGCCTACCGCCTGCAGGACGACGTGCGCACCGAGACCTACGACACCGTCCAGCGCCTGTCGATGACCTTCTTCGACGACCAGCAGACGGGCGAGGTCATGTCGGTCCTCAACAACGACGTGGACGCGATGGAGTCCTTCTTCACCGATACGGTCGACTCCGCGCTCACCGTCGTCTCCTTCCTCCTCGGCGTCGGCTTCTTCATGTTCCTCCTGAACTGGCAGTTCGCGCTCGTCGCGCTCTCGATGGCGCCGGTCATCGTCGCGGCGAACTTCTACTTCGGGTCGCTCATCGGCCCCATCTACGGCCGCCTGCGCGACGTGCAGGGGAAGCTCAACGCCCAACTGCGAAACAGCGTCAGCGGGGTCACCGTCGTGAAGGCCTACACCGGCGAGGACACCGAGCGCGAGCGCGTCGCGGCCGCCAGCGACGAGGTCGTCGACGCCCGCATCGACGCCATCGACGTCGGGTCGGTACATTACCCTGCGATGCGCCTGCTCACGGGCGTCGGCCTCTGTCTCACCATCGGTCTCGGCGGGTTCTGGGTGGTCGAGGGGCCGCCGCTCTTCTTCAGCGAACCGCTCACGGCGGGCGACCTCGTCACGTTCGTCATCTACATGCAGTACATCGGCTGGCCGATGGGCCAGATAGCCGACGTCGTCGAGAGCTACCAGAGCGCGCGGGCCTCCGCCAACCGCCTCCTCGGGGTTCGGCGCGCCGCGGACGGAATCAGCAAGGACCCCGACGCCGTCGACCTCGACAGCCCCGAAGGGCGCGTCGAATACGACGACGTAACCTTCTCCTATCCGAGCGAGCACCGCGAGACGGGCGGCCCCGTCATCGACGGCGTCTCCTTCGAGGCGGCACCGGGCGAGACAGTGGGTATCGTCGGTCCCACGGGCGCGGGCAAGTCGACGTTGATGAAGCTCCTGCTCCGCTTTTATGACCCCGACTCGGGCGAAGTCAGGGTCGACGACCACGACACGCGCGAACTGACCGTGCGGAGTTTGCGAGAGCACATCGGCTACGTCTCCCAGGACCCGTTCCTCTTCTCGGGGACGGTCCGCGAGAACGTCACCTACGGTACCCCCGACCCGAGCGACGGGGCGCTCCGCGACGCCATCGAGCGTGCGGAGGCCGCGGCGTTCGTCGACGACCTGCCCGAGGGCCTCGACACACGCATCGGCGAGCGCGGGGTGAAGCTCTCGGGCGGCCAGCGCCAGCGGCTCTGTCTCGCCCGCGCGATGCTGTTGGACCCCGAAATCCTCGTCCTCGACGAGGCCACCTCCCACGTGGACAACGAGACGGAGGTCCTCATCCAGCAGAGCCTGAACGAGCTCATCGAGGACCGGACCGCCTTCGTCGTCGCACACCGCCTCTCGACGGTCAGAGACGCCGACCGTATCGTCGTCCTCGACGACGGCGAGGTCGTGGAGGCGGGGACCCACGACGACCTCCTGGCGGAAGAGGGGCTCTACGCGTCGCTGTGGCGCGTGCAGGTGGGCGACGTGGATTCGCTCCCGCAGGCGTTCTTCGAGCGCGCCGAGCGGACCGCAGACGCGATAGACGACGCGGCGGACGACTAGTCCAGCAGGTCGGGCAGGTCGTTCACTGAGTCGATGACCGCGGCGGCGCCGGCGGCCTCGTACTTCTTCGTGCCTTCCTCCCCGGTGAGGCCGCCCGTGCGAACGCCGACGCCGTAGTAGTCGGTGTCTGAGTCCGCGCCGTCGGCGTTCACCGCCGCGCGGACGTCATCCAAGGTGTCGCCGACGAAGGCCAGGGAGTCGACGTCGAAGATATCCGCGAGCGCCAGCAACCCGTCGGGCTCGGGCTTGCCGGCTTCGGGGTCGTCCATCGTGAAGCGGTGTTCGCGGGGTATATCCAGGCCTACCCGGTCGAGCGCGATATCGGCCTCCGCGGCGGGCCGCCCCGTCACGACGCCGACGGGGTAGCGTTCGACGAGCCATTCGCCCACGTCGGGGTCGAGGATGACGGGCTCGTCGTGGATGAACCCGGCCGTCTCCAAATCGGGCTCCTTCCCTTCCAACTCGCGGTAGAGGTCGCCGCCCAGGTAGAGCTGCTGGAAGACCTCCCTGAGCCGTTCGGGGTCGAAAGCGGCGAAGACCGCCTCGGAGTCGGCGGCGTCCGCGCGAACGACGTCCTTCGCGGCCTCTAGGGCCCCGCCGCGGGCGGCGATGGCGTCGGTGTACGCTTCCACCGTGACGTCCATTCCCTCGCGGCGCGCGAGCACGAGGAGGGCGACGGCATCGCTCAGCTCCCAGTCGTTGTTGAAGCCGCCCGCGTCCTTGAACTGCTGTATCGCCGCCCGCCCGATGGTCTCCCCGTACACCTCCTCGACGGACTCCACGACGGCCCGCCGGTAGGAGTCGGCTACGTCCACGAGCACGCCGTCGATGTCGAGGACGACTGCGGCAACGTTCATGCGATTCTCTCCGCGCCCCCCGGGAAGTGCGTTGCGCTCCGCGCCGGGCCCGGCGGGCGGGATATTTATACTGGGCGCTGTCCTACCCTGTTCTATGCGCGTCGACATCGTGCCCGTGGGGGACGTGCCCGCCGCCGTCAAGCGGGAAACGTCCTCGGCGTTGCGCACGATCTACGACTGTGAGGTGGCGGTCGCCCAGCCCCAACCGGTCCCCGCAGGTGCGTACGACGAGCGCCGCGAACAGTACCGGGCCGAGGACTTCATCGACGCCGCCTCGGGCGTCGGCGACGGGGAGAAGGCTATCGCTGTCACGAACGAGGACCTCTACTACCGCCGCCGGAACTACGTCTTCGGCCTCGCCTACCTCGAAGGGAAGGGATGTGTCGTCTCGACGTACCGGCTGCGCACCTCCAGCGACGGCGGCTTCGCCGAGCGCGACCCCGAGGACGTCTTCGCCGACCGCGTCCGCAAGGAGGTCGTCCACGAACTCGGCCACACGATCGGACTCGACCACTGTGAAAACGCCCGCTGTGCGATGTCGTTCTCGCCCACGGTGCGAGAGGTGGACAAGAAGGAGGAGACGCTCTGTGGCAGCTGTCAGCGGACCGTCTTTTAGTACCCCGCCTCGGCTTCCGCCAGCGCGTGGACGAGCGGTGCCACGTAGTCGATGGCGTACTCGTTGACGGAGTACGCTTCGAGCCGGTCAAGGTAGCACTTCGCCGGCGGCGGCGACTCGCGCTCGATGTACGCCTCCATCACCTCGTCCTGTCCGTAGCGGTTCGCTCCCCCCACGAGTAGCCCGGGAACGAGCGTGCCGGTCCCCTCCGAGAGGCGGTCGTGTGGCCGCTCGGGATACTCCTCGCCCACGCCGGTGACGTAACTGTATCCGGTGGGCGTCCGACCCAGCGCGTAGTGGAGTTGGTCGCGGGCGATTTCCCGATAGCGCGCGGCGGCCGCGTCCTCCCGTTCGCTCTCGCCCTCGGCGATGGCGGCGGCGAGCGAACAGACGTTGCCCTTCGCCAGCGCGAGCTTCGTCGAGGACCAGAGATACTCCTCCGAGGCGAGCGCACAGCGATAGCCGTCCCCTTGGACGTGTTCGGCGAGCGACTCGGCGTAGGTCAGAAATCCCTCGGCGAGCGTCTCCTTTCGCCCTTCCTCGCCCGCGTCGGCCGTGTAGTAGGCCCACTGGCCGAGCGCGAGCGCGTTCGACCACTCGACGGCGACGGGCTCGGCCGCGAACTCGACTTTGTGTTCACCGTGGAGGTACTCCTTGTAGCGTTCCTCGCCCGTCGTCTTCAGGAGTTCCGCGGCGGCCCAGAAGCGCTCCTCCCTGTCCTCTTCCTTCCGGTACGGGCCCGACCCGCCGGCCTGCCCCTCGTCGAAGCGGAACTCGGGGTCGGGGTTCGCTTCGAGGTAGTCGAAGGCGTCCTCGGCCATCGTCAACATCCGCTCGGCGAACGCACCCTCGTAGAGGCGGGCCGCCTGCGCGCCGACGGCCGCGACCATCGCCGTTCCGTACGTCGAGAGCCCGAAGACGTAGCGCTCCATCGTGTCCTCGCCCGGCGCGGTGTCGATGGCGGGCCACTCCTCCCCCGCGACCTTGTGATAGCAGGCGCCGTCGGGGCGCTGCATCCGCGCGAGCCACTCCAACTCGAAGCGGGCCTCCGAGAGCAGGTCGCTCGGGGCCTCGGGTCCCTCGACGGGCCGTCTCAACTCGAGCGCGCTCGTCTCGGGGAAGCGTTCGGCGGTCAGCAGGAGTTGGCCCACCGTGATGGCGGCCGGTGGGACGTACTTCCCGTAGTCGCCGGCGTCGTACCACCCGCCCGAAACGTCGAGTTCGTCGCCCTCGTCGTGGAACGGGTCGGAGAAGTAGAGTTCCGCCTCCCGGTCCTGCTCGTGGCCCGGGCCGAACTCGAGGCCGGTCACCGGGTCCTCGACGCGCGTCGCCGAGCGCCGCAGGTTGTAGTGACGCGCGACGGTTCTCAGAGGGTCCGCGAAGACGCCGGGCGCGACGGTGAACGGATGGGACTCGACGCCGCCGGCGCGGACGACGTACTCGCCCGGCCCCAGCGAATCGAAGCGGGCCTCTCGGACGGTGTCGCCGGAGTCGGCGTCCTCGATCGGCTCGGAGAGGTCGCCTTCGAGAACCGTTTCGCCGTCCGATTGGACGCTGAACGCCTCGGCCTCGCCCCCGACGACGAACGCGCGCTTGGGTTCCTCGGGGCGATAGCCCACCTGGTCGACGGCGACGTACTCGGCTTCGAGTCTCATGGTTCCGGGCGAGTCGGTACCGGCCTTACTTTTGGGGTGTCCCCCGCCGCGCGCCGGTTGTGACCGTTTCCGGCGTCACGACCCGGGGGCGTACCGACTAGTCCGCGGTGTCGGGCCGGAACTCCCGGCTGATTCGCTTCCACTTCCCCGTCGAGAAGCGGTAGTAGTTGATGAGCGCCGGGACGGTCGCTTCGGCGACCAGCGAGAGGTAGAGGCCCATCAGGCCGAACGCCGGGTATCTGAGCCCCAGATACGCCAGCGGGATGGCGAAGCCGAACATCCCCAACAGCTGACTGTAGAAGGGGATTTTCGTGTCGCCGCTGGCGTCCAGCGGCCCGGCGGCGCCGGCCTTCACGCCCTGTGCGACCGTCGCCACGCAGGCCGCGTAGACGAGCGCCGTCGCGATTTCGACCGTGCCGGGCTCGGCGCCGCCGCTCACGAACAGCTCCACGATGGGGCGGGCGAACAGCGCGACGAAAATGGCCGCCACGATGTAGGTCGCAACTGAGAAGCGCACGATGTCGCGGCCGTACTCCTCGGCGCTCTCCTCCTCGCCCTGGCCGAGTTCCTGGCCGACCAGCGAGGAGGAGGCGAGCCCGAAGCCCCACCCCGGCGTCGTCATCAGCCCCCAGATGCGCCGGGAGATGACGTACGCCGCGGCGACGGCGGGCCCGATGGCCGCGACGATGGCGAGCATCGGGAAGCGCGCGACGGTCCACACCACCGAGCGCCCCACCACCGGGAGCCCGATTTCGACCACGTCCGAGACGGTCCCCCGGTCGAGATACGCGCCGAGCGGGTCTATCGTGACGGGGAACGCGCCGACGAGGGGGAGCCCGCCGCGGACGAGGCCGACGGCGAAGCAGGCCGCGACGAGCGCGTTCGAGACGACGGTCCCGAGGGCGGCGCCGACGACGCCGAGGTTGAACCCGAAGATGAAGACGCCGTTGAGGACGATGTTCGTCACGGCGCCCCCCGAGCGCAGGACCATCGGCGTCCAGGAGTCATCGAGGCCGATGAACGCGCGACTGCCGATGAGGTTCAGCGCCGCGAAGGGGACGCCGAGCGCGACCACTTGGAGGTATTCGGCGCCCATCCGTATCTGGGCCGGGTCATTGCCGATGACGTCGATGAGCGGGCGGGCGAACGCGAAGAAAGCCACTGAGAGGGGTAAGGTAATCAGAACGGTGAGCGCCGCGCTCGTCCGGATGGCGATGCCCAACTCGTCGTAGGCCTCGGCGCCGAAGCGCTGGGAGACGAGGGCGATGGTCCCGGCCGCCACACCGCCGCCGAGGGCGAACGCGAGTCCCCAGTACGGCCCGGCGAACCCGACGCCCGCGATGGCGGAGGAGCCGATGGCCGCGCCGACCATCGCCACGTCGACGGCGTTCTTCGACATCCGCGCGAGGCCCGTCACGATGCGGGGCCACGCGAGGTCCGTCGTCCGGCGCACCCGCTTCGGGTTCACCAGCTCGAAGCGGGCGAGCGCGAGGCCGACGCCGAGGATGACCAGGCGAACCGGGTTCACCGCGGCGGCGGCTTCGCGGACGCGGGTGCGGAGCGGAGGTGACACGTAGCCCACCTTCCGAGAGGGCTGGGGAAAGGGCTTTCCACACCGGCATACGCCCTCCGCTTATCGGCCTCGGTAGAGGCGCATCCGAACGCGGGCCCCGCCCGCGTCGCTCTCCTCGAAGGCGAGCGTCCCCCCGTAGCGCTCGACGGTCCACTTCGCCAGCCAGAGGCCCAATCCCGTGCCGTGACGCGTCTGTGTGATGTCGGCCTCGCCGGTGATGACCTCCCGCTCGGCGGCCGGAATCCCGGGGCCGTCGTCCGCGACAGTGATGTCGACCCACTCGCCGCCCTCGACGGACTCGCCCCGGACCCGTACGGTCGGGTCGCCGTCGTGGTGGACGACCGCGTTCTCGACGAGCGCCCCGACGGCCACCCCCAGTCGGTCGGTCGCGGTCGCCGACAGCGAGGCGGGCAGGTCAGCGCGTATCGTCGCATCGGGGTGCCGGTCGCGGTACTCCGCGACGACGCTCTCCAACACGGGCACACAGTCGAGGGTCGGGTCGTCGGGGAGCGTCTCCGTGAGCGTGCGGTGGATTTCGCCGGCTTCCTCCGTCAGACGGAGCAGGTCCGCCGCCCCGGATTCGAGCAACCCGAGCGCCTCCTCGTCGGCGTTCCCCTCGCGAACCGACTCGGCCGCGCCCGCGACCACGTTGACGCTGTTCCGGAGGTTGTGCCTGAGAAGGCGGTTGAGGACTTCCAGCCGTCGTTCCCGGCGGTTTGCGGTCGTCAGGTCGGTGTAGACGGCGAACCCCCGTCCCTTCTCGTAGGGAATTCCCCGGTAGAGGAACTCGCGCATCCCGTCCGCCGTCTGGCGGCGCACACGGCGGTAGTTCACCTGCCCGGCGGCCGTCCGCTCGTCGAGGCCTGTCGCCTCCTCGGCGAGCCACGGCGGTACGATGAGGTCGTTCAGCGGGGCGCCGATGGCGTCCCCGGCGTCGTAGCCGAACACCTCCTCGAAGGCCGGGTTGACTTCCACGATGACTGGAGCCCCTTCGACCAACTCGAACTCGACGACGGCGTCCTGGACGTGTTCGACGAGATGGCGAAAGCGTCCCGATTTCTGTGTTCTCTGTCGGTTTCCCATGGGGGACTGTTCGTCCGTCCGGTAGTTATCCCCGACATTTTAATCTTGTTGCAACAAAACGTCTGTGAAATTTAGAGTCCCCAACTCCGTCTGGTCTCATGGAGCGCCAACACGAGCGCCGGCACGACGACCATGAAGACGTGTTCCTCGATGGGGATACCCAGCAGGTCGACGCCCGTCCGGACCTGGATAGCGAACACGCCCACGGTCAGGGTGTACCAGTCCCAGACGTACGCGACGGGGTAGAGCAACGCGATGGTCCGGGCGGCGCTGCGCAGCGCCCTGGCACGGTAGAGCAGGTAGAACGCGACCGACCCGAAGACGACCTCCGTGGCGAGGTAGGTGTACGGCCCGAGGACGGTGATGTCCACGATGGGGGAGCCGCTCATCGGCTTGTACCACACCGCGACCGTCAGGAGCGCGAGGAAGACGTAGGCGCCCCGCACGAGCAACATCGTGGCGGTTTCCGGCTCGGCGCGGTCCGCGACGGCCGCCACGGCGCCGAAGGCGAACGCCGCGAGGACGGCGCTCGTCGGGAGGACGCCCGCGGCGGCGAGGACGACGACGGCGGCGAGCCCGGCGGTGACGAGCGCGAACCCGAAACGGCGGGCGCGTTCCAGGCCGAGGACGACGGCGACCGTGCGCTTGTCGATGGAGCGGTCGTAGCCGTAGTCCTTCGCGTCGTCGATAACCTTCACGCCGGCGAGCACGAGGAGGAAGACCCCGGCGAGCACGAGCGGTACGGCGCCGAACGAGCCCGACTGCGCGTAGAACGCCCCGACGAGCGCCAACGCGATGCCACCCGGGTAGCCCAACGTCGTCGTCACCGGGTTCATGTCGAGCTGGGGCGCGTGGAGGTAGCCGATGACCCACAGCGGCGCGGTCAGGAGGGCGGCACGGGGTCCCGAGAGAACGAAGAGCGCGGCGACACAACAGCAGAAAACGGCCGTCGCGCCGGCGAGCGCGACCCGACAGCCGCCCACCGTCAGCGGGTGGTCCGCGTCCTCGCCCCTGATATGGAAATCGACGTAGCCGTCCTTCACGTGGGCGGTGTAGACGGCACAGAACACCGCCAGCGCGTGGACCGCGGCGACGGGCGGGGAGAACGCGCCCGCGAGGGCCGCCCCGAAGACCGAGACCGCGACTGGCGGGAGCATGAACACCGGATGGACTTGAGAGGCGAGCGCCCCGGCCGCGTCCCGGGCGCCGGTTCCGTGCCGGGCGAGCGCCATAGATGCCATTGGTTGGCACGAAACATAGAACCTCCCCCGAAGCGCACGCGGGAGACGCTTAGTCCGCCCGCGGAGCCCGTCGGCTGGCGTCGGCCGCTCACAGCCGAACGCTCGTCCGCGCGTTCGACAGGTCCGTCCGCGCGGCCGAGACCTTCGGGCGGGACGGCTGTCACACGTCCCACACCTTCGTCCTCTCACGGCTGTCGCACGTGAGAGACCTTCATCGCACGTAGGAGACCCTTAGTCCTCCCACAACTGACGTACGTGGGAGACCCACGTCCACCCACGACTGACGTACGTGGGAGACCCCTAATCCGCGCCCGCTTCGACCTGTCGCTCCTCGGGGAGGAGGTCGAAGCCGACGCCGAGCGCCTCGTTCGTCCGGGCGACGGATTCCGCGGCGTCGGCGTCGCCCGCCAGCGCGCGGACGGCGTCGACGTTCTCGGGCACCACGTCGCTCTCCTGGTGGATGGCCTGGAAGAAGTAGAGGTCCGCGTCGCGCACCGTGACCGACTCCTCCCAGATGCAGTTCTCCCAGACGTCGCCGCGGGGCCGGCCACGGTCGTCGGCCGCCTCGCGGAGGTGGGCACAGCCCTCGACGCCGGCCTCGCCGGGCACGAGTTCGACGCGCGGGTGTTCGTCGAGGAGCGCCGCGACCGCCCGCGCTTCGGGTTCGGATTCGAGCGAGACGTTCACGGCGTGGAGATGCATCAGCGTCGTCGGCACCTTCACGGCCATCGTGTCCACGTCGACGTCGGGCAGGACCTCCTGGACGTCCGGCCCGTGGTGTGAGGGAACCGCGGGCGGGTCCGGCATCGAGTCGTTGATGGGCCCCCTGTTCGGCTGGGTGGCGTCGCCGCCCCGGCGGACAAGCGTCGCGCGGGCCCGCTCGACGCCGTACTCGCGGTCGAGGGGGCCGAGTATCCGCGAGAGGCCGGTCGTGTTACAGGAGACGACCCGTGCGGTTTCGGAGCGTTGGGCCTCCTCGTAGGTCTCGCTGGCGACGAAGCTCACGTCCGCGACGTCGGCGTCCTCGCCGCCCTGGAAGACGGCGGGCGTGTCGTGTTCGGCGTAGAACGCCCGGTTCTTCGCGCCGATGCCCGAGGGCGTCGTGTCGACCACCGCATCGACGCTCTCGACGAGGTCTTCGAGGGTGCCGTCGAGGGGCACGCGCTCGAAGCGGTCGGCGTAGTCGGCGGGCGCGTAGAGGCCGTAGCCGCGCTGGCGGGCCGCCGCGGCCTCCGCGTTCGGGGAGGTTTTCGCGACGCCGACGAGCTCCAAGTCCGGTTGGAGCGCCACGGCGTCCGCGACGCGCTTGCCGATGGTGCCGTAGCCGTTGACGCCGACGCGGATCATCGGCTCTCACCCCCTTCGAAGCGCTCGATGAGGTCGGCGTCCCCGACGTGGACCGGCGTCCGGTCGTGGAGCATATCCGGCTCCCGATCGAGGATGGAGCCATCCCCGTCGGAGGACGCGCCGCCGGCACACTCCGCGACGTAGGCGATGGGGTTGGCCTCGAACTGCAGGCGGAGTTTCCCGTCCGGCGCGCTCTCCAGCGCGGGGTAGGAGAAGACGCCCCCGTGGCCGAGCACTTGGTTCACGTCGCCGATGAGGGCGCCGCCGTAGCGGGCCTTCAGCCGCGCCTCGTATTCGACGTACTCGACGTAGTCGGCGAAGCGCTCGGTCCACTCGGGCCGTCGGCCGCCGAAGCCGTAGACGGTGGGCTCGGCCGGCAGTTCGACGGGCCCCAGCTCCTCGACGGTGTCGTCGGTGATGACGTACTCCGTCGCCGCGCCGCCCTCCGCGACGACCATCGTGGTCGCCGGGCCGTAGAGGACGTAGCCCGCGGCGAGCAGCTCGCGGCCCTTCGCGGGCAGTTCGGCGTCGTAGATGCCGAAGAGGGTGCCACAGGCGTTGTTCGTCGGCAGGTTCGAGGAACCGTCGAGAGGGTCGATGGCGACGGAGAGGCCGGCGCCGCAGTCGATGGCCGTCTCGCGCTCCTCGCTGGCGTAGGAGCCGACCGCGGGAAGCTCCGTGAGGGCCTCCGCGAAGCGGTCGTCGGCCCACACGTCGGCGGCGAGTTGCGCCTCGCCGCTGGGGTTCTCCTCGTCGGTCTTCGCGCGCCGGGAGAGCAGGCCGCCCCGCACGTCCCGGGCCGTTTCGGCTATCGCGTCCGTCACTGCCGCTGTGTTCGTGGAGCTCATCAGGGACATCTCAGGCGGTCACGTAGTTCGCCGCGTCCTCGGCGCTCTCACCCTCGAAGATAACCGCTTCCAGGGCGTCGAGCATCGCTTCGGGGTTCTCGTGTTGCCAGACGTTCCGGCCGACCGCGAGGCCGGCGCCGCCGGCGCCGATGAAGCTCTCGACGCTCCGCAGGAAGTTCAGCTCGTCGACCTTCGACCCGCCGGACATGATGACCTTCGCGTTCCCGGCGGAGTCGATGGCCCATTCCATAGCCTCCTGGCTGCCGGGGTATTTTACCTTGGTCACGTCGGCGCCGAGTTCGAGGCCGATGCGGGTGGCGTAGGCGATGACGTCGTCGGCGGTGTCGTCCTCGACGCCCGCGCCGCGCGGGTAGGACCACATCACGACGGGCAGGTCGTGGTCCCGGGCGGCCTCCTGGGCGTCCCGGAACTCCTCGAACATCTCGTCCTCGCGGTTCGAGCCCGCGTACACCGTGTATCCGACCGCGTCGGCGCCCATCGCGGCGGCGTTCTCGACGGTCCACGTCTGGGGCGAGTACGGTTCGACGTCCCAGAGGTTGCTGTTCCCGTTCAGTTTCGCCACCAGCGAGACGTCGTCCTCGTAGGAGGGGTAGTACGTCTCCGCGACGCCCTTCTGCACTGCGAACCCCGTGACCGCGTCGTGGGTCGCGATGTCGAAGACGACCGCGGGGTCAACCGTCTCCGGTACCGGCTCGAAGTCGACGGGGCCGTGTTCCAGACCGTGGTCCATAGCCAACAGCAGACACTTCCCGTCGCGAACGAGCGTGGAGTCGGTCAGTGGGTACATCTGGTTGGACGTACGGACAATCGGACGTATAAATGAAGCGGTCGTTAGGGCCCCCCCGAAAAACGCCTGAGGATGTTCGAGAGCGTCTATATAGGATTCTACACGCTCTATTCGACTCGCCTCGGATTACTACTGCGATAGTTAATTTGGCGGCGCCCCGAGCCCCACGCGTATCTCGTGGGCCTCCACGTCCTCGTAGGCCGCGACGCGGCCGCCGACGCGGACCTCGCCGGCGTCGGTCCCGACCACGAGGGTCGCGACTTCCTCGTCCTGGCTGACCTCGGTTTCGACGACCCGGCCGCGGACCGTGCGCGCCTCGCCCGTCAAAATGTCCCGCCCGTCGACGGTGACGTAGACGGCGTCGCTCACGCCGCGGATGTCCTTCACGCAGCGCCGGATGGAGGCGTAGTGTCGGGGGAAGCCCGGCGCCTCCCCGCCGGCCAGCAGTTCGCGGTCGGCGGTCGTCCAGAGGACGGTGCCGAAGAACCCCGACACCAGGAACCCCAAATCGGAGCGGTTGAAGATGACGCCGTAGCGGTCGTGGCTCCCCTCCACGGCGTCCTGCGTCGTGTACACCGAGTACTCCCCGTCCGCGACGGCGAGAACGGGCGTGGTGATGCCCCGGCGGCCGCGCGCGGCGGTGGCAACCCGTTCGTAGTCGAAGTTCTCCGGGTCGGGGGCCTCCGAGGCGGGGCTGACGACCAACTCGACGGTTACGCCGCGGTCCGTCGCGTCCGCGAGGTCGTCGGCGAAGCGTTCGAGGAGGCCGGGCATGAGCGCGAGCGTCAACTCGTACTCCGCGCCGGTGATGACCTCGCGGACGTAGCGCAGGATGGTCGCCCGCGAGCGGACCAGCGCGGCGGCCTCCGTGTCGCGGGCCGGCGCGGTGTAGCGGGTTTCGAGCCCGGAGACGAGTTCGCCGATGGAGCCCCGGATGTCGGAGAACGCTTGCTCCGGGTCGAGGGCGACGACCCGCATCGGGCGTGACTCTTGGAGTTCCACGAGGCCGCGGTCGGCCAGGCTCCGGACGGTGTCGTACACGCGGGGCTGTGGCACGTCGGTGCGTTCGGCTATCTCGCTCGCCGTCAGGCTCCCGTGTTCGAGCACCGCCAGATACGCGGCGATCTCGTAGTCCCCGAGGTCGAGCGATTCGGCGACTGCCCCCAACCGTTCGTGTAAATCGTCGCCGCTCATACATCCGTTAACTACGACCCGGGTAATCAATCGGCCGGTCCCGAGTCCCCGAGTACTTATTAGCGCGCCCGGGACAGGAACGCCCATGTACGTCGATATCGGCAACGCTCTCGCCTCCGTCGCGGCGCCCGGCGTCCCGCGGGACGCCCTCGAACGCCTCGACGAGCGGGTGGCGGACGCCCACGCCCGCATCGAGGCCGGCCGTGAGAACGGCGAGTTCGGCTACGCCGCCCTGAACCTTCCCGACACCGCGAACCCAACGGTCGTCCGCAACGCCGTCGAGGACCTCCCAGACCCCGAGGCGGTGGCCGTCGTCGGCATCGGCGGGAGCGCCCTCGGCGCCGCGACTCTGGCGCAGGCCCTCGAAACGGACGTCCCGGTCCACGTTTTTGACAACGTGGACCCCGCGGGCGTCGAGCGCGCCCTTGAGAACCTCCCCCTCGACGAAACGGTCGTGAACGTCGTCTCCCGCTCGGGCACGACCGCGGAGACACTCGCCAACTTCCTCACGGTCCGCGAGGCGATGGAATCGGAGGGCGTCGACTGGACCGAGCGCACCCTCGTCACGACGGGCGAGGAGGGCCCCCTCCGCCGGCTGGCCGAGGAACACCCCCTTCCCTCCCTGCGGGTTCCCGAGGGTGTTCCGGGGCGCTTCGCCGCGCTCTCGTCGGTGGGGTTGGCGCCGGCGGCGATGGCGGGCGCGGACATCGAGGGTCTGCTGGCCGGCGCCCGCGGGGTCGACCTCGAAGCCTCGCTGTTCGACTGCCCGGCCTACGCGTTCGGCGCGACGGCCTACGCCCTCGACGTCCGCGGCGCGGGCACGAACGCCGTGATGCCCTACGCCGACGGGCTCGAACGGTTCGCGGAGTGGTTCGCCCAACTGTGGGCCGAGAGCCTGGGGAAGGACGGTCTCGGACAGACGCCCGTGCGGGCGCTGGGCGCGACGGACCAACACTCCCAACTCCAGCTCTACCGCGCGGGCCCGGCGGACAAGATGGTCACTCTCGTCCGGCCGCGCGAGCGCCCCGACGGGGAGTTACCTGACCCCGAGGACGAGGACCTCTCCCTGCTCTCGGGCACGTCGCTCTCGGCGCTCATCGACGCCGAGTTCGAGGCCACCGAGGCGAGCCTCGCGGCCTCCGGGCGGCCGAACGTCCGGGTCGAAATCGACGCGGTCGACGCCCGCTCGGTCGGCGCCCTGCTCTACGAGATGGAGGCGGCCTGCATCCTCGCGGGCGAGCTCTACGGCGTCGAGACGTTCACCCAGCCCGCCGTCGAGTGGGGCAAGCGCGCGGCCCGGGGGCTGTTGGGCGAGGGCAACGCGGAGTCCGAATCCGTGGCGGGCAAGACGGAGCTCCGAATCGAGTAACACGGGGAATCCGACGCTTTTGGGCTTCGCCTACGAAGGTTACCCATGCTCCGCTCCGCCAGGGAACACGGTCCGGCCCTGCTGGTGCCGCTCGCGTGGACGTTCGCCGCGGCCGCCCACGCCGGCGCGCTGGCGAACCGGACGGTCGTCGTCGCCCACGTAGTGATGTGTGTGCTCCTGTTCGGGTTCGCCGCCCTCTCCTACCGGGAGATGCGAAGCGGCGTCCTCAAGGTGTGGTGGTGGATCGTCGCCGTCGGCTTCCTCCTCACGGCCGGCGGGCTGGCGGTGTTGCTGACCACCGGAAACGAAACGCTGCTGGCGGCCGAACTCGCGGGCTGGATGCTCCTTCCGGTCGTCGGGTTCCTCGTTACCGCCCGGACCACGACGCCACGGGTGTATTTCGCCGCGGCGTCGCTTTCGGCGCTGGGCACGGCCGTCTATCTCTACGGCTTCCTCACGGGGACGGGCGCGCTCGCCGGCTTCGCACTCCTCGGCGTCGGTCAGACGGTCGCCATCGTCCATGCCGCACTCGTGTACTAGTCGAACAGCGCCCCGAACGTCTTCGATTCGGCCGCCCGGAGGTGCTGGAGGAACGTCGACCGGCTGATGTCCAGGAGCTCGGCCACCTCGTCGGCGCTGTGCTCGCGCGGACGCTCGAAGTAACCAGCGCGGTAGGCGGTCCGCAGCGCCTGCGCCTGTTTCTCGGTGAGCGCCTCCACCCCGCGCCGGAGCTGTTCGTCCGTATCCACCCGTTCGCGGGCCGACACCGAGCGCACTTCCACGGTTCCCAGTTCGCGGAGGCGCTCGACGACGGACCGCACGTCACGCTCGGGGGGCAACTCGAAGCGGAGGTCGGCCACCCCGTCCTCGAATGTCAGTCCTGTCACGGCGCCGTGTTCACCGACGGCGCCGGCGACGGTCGGTCCCGTCGCGTCGATGCGGAGACGACCGAGCGACGCGTCGGTGACCGTCACCTCCTGTATCGTCTCGCGCTCGGCCAAGCGCTCCCGGAGGGCTTCGGCGGGGGCGCCCTCGACGGTCGCGAAGAGCGCCGTCGCGTCCTCGCTCGGGACGCTCTCGCGGACGGCCACCACCCCCCCGAACGACGGGTCAGCGGTCGCGTCCGCGAGCGGGTTCGAAGCCCGGACGCGGATTCGGACCGCTGTCACGTGTCCGGCGTCCGGCACGTCGGCGGTTCCGACGCTGTCCAGTGCGTAGGCCAACGCCTCCGCCGTCTCGGCGAGCAGGTCGCGCTCGGCAGCGTCGAAAACGCCGGCTTCAGTCGCGTAGACAGCCAACACGCCGTAGGAGAGCCCCTCGTATCGAATCGGGAGCGCGGCGGCCGCGGCGTAGCCCGCGTCGAGCGCCGCGTCGCGCCACGCCGACCCGAACAGCGACTCGACGTCGTCGACGAACTGCGGGTCGCCGCGGCGCGCCGCCCAGAGGCTCGGCTCGTCGCCGGTTTCGAGCGCGAGATCGACGCTGTCCAGGTACGCCCGTTCGCCCGCGTAGGTCCGCGTGCGGAGCTCGCCAGCCTCGGGTTCGCCGACCCACGCGAGGGCGTAACTCCCCCGCGAAACGAGTTCCCGGACGACGGCCGCCTCGACGTCCTCGGCCGTCGAGGACTCGACGAGCGCGTCCCGGAACGTCGCTTTGAGGTCCCGCTCCGCCCGGAGCTCCCGCTCGCGGCGCCGCCGTTCGGTGACGTCCCGTGCCGTCGCCAGCGTCGCGGTCTCTCCCTCGTAGCGTATCGAATCAGTGCTGAACGACGCGATTCGGCGCTCGCCTTCGGGGGTCCGAAGCTCGATCTCGAAGTCCGCTTCCGAGCCGAAGCGCGCGGCGTCCCCGGGGTCGGAGAGCAGGTCTCCCCACGTCGCCCCGACGAGCGCCTCGCGCTCGCGCCCCGTCAACTCGGCGGCCCGGGGGTTCGCGAAGACGAGTTCGCCGTCCTGCGCGACGAACACCGCGTCCGTCGACTGTTCGACGACGGTCCGGTAGCGGCTCTCGCTCTCCGCAACGCGCCGCCGGAGGCGTCCGGTCTCGACGGCTTTCCGGACCCGGTGGGCCATCGCCTTGACCCCGTTGCGGCCGGGCCGTTTCGGCACGTAGTCGGTGACGCCCGCCGCGACGGCCTCGCTCGCCACGTCCTCGCTGCCCGCGCCGGTGACCAACACGAAGGGCAACTCGGGGTCGTGCTCGCGCACCCACTCCAGCAGGTCGAGGCCGTCGCCGCCGGGCATCTGGTAGTCGCTGACGACGCAGTCGTACGCCCCCTCGTCGATGGTGCTCCGGGCCTCGTTGGCGCTCCCGGCGGTCGTCACGTCCATTCCCTCGGATTCGAGCAGTCGGGCGGCGAAGCGTCGCCAGTCGGGGTCGTCGTCGACTAGCAACACCGCCACGTCTCTGTCGGTCTCCATCCCCTTCCCGACTGACGGTACACGCGCCGTCGTATTTATACCTCGCACCGTCAGGGGTCTGTCCGGAACGGATAACACATCGCCACACGTCCCTCGGGTCGTGTGGAACATCCCCGACCCGGTGAGCGTCTCGCGCTTCGACGAGAACGAGTTCACCCGTCTGTGGACCGTCGCGCTGGCGACCTACGGGGTCGGGGACACGGTGACGACGGTCGCGCTCCTCTGGTTCGTCGGGTCTCTCGAGGAGGCGAACGCCCTCGTCCGGTTCGCCGTCGATTCCTTCGGGCTTCCGGGGCTGGTTGCGCTGAAAATCGCCGCCTTCCTCGTGGCGATAGCGGTCTCCGTGGTTGGTGTCCGCGCCGACGACCGGGCGCTGTACGTCTTCCCGCCCGCGGCGCTCGCGGTTCTCGGCGGCTTCCTCACCGCGTTCAACCTCCGCCTTCTCCTCGGGTGAGTTCGGTGAGCGAGAAGGTGAAATCCACCACCACGGTGTCGCTCTGTATCTCGTTCCCGGCCGATTCGCGAACCCGGAAGTCCACCATCAGGTCGAGCGACTCGCCGGGGTCGAGCGGCCCGATGTCGGCGTTCGACCCCCCCAGCGATTTCAGCGTCCGGTAGCCCGTCGCGTTGCCGATGACGTAGCGCGTCGTCCCGTTGGCGAACTCGGCTCTGGCACGTATCTCGACGGCGCCATCGAGTTCACCCTCGTTGGGGGTGTCGTCGACCTTCGACTCGGGGCCCGTCAGGCCGTTCTCGTTGGACGTGTAGTTGATGTCCTCCAGCCGGAGGACTCCGCGCCGGGAGCCGTCGTTCGAGAGAGGGACCAGGTTCGTCCCCGCGGCGCCCGGGACGACGAGGCCTGAGTCCGACCCCGTGCTCCCGCCGCCGGAGCCGAAGTCGATAATCTGGACTGTGCCGTTCTCGCCCCCTGAACCTTCCCCGAGCTGTAACTGGAGCGGCCCCGGTTCCGTTCCGTCGTTCCGTACGGTAACGTTAAGCTCCCGCTCCTCGGACGCCCGCGCCGTCTCGGCGCCGTCCCGGAAGAAGACCGCCGTCACGTTGAGTCGCCCGCTCGTCGTCAGGTTCGTGCCGGGTTCGGGGTTCTCGAAGGGACGGGCCCGGCTCCCGGCGGCGTACGCCGTTTCGTTGAGGACGTCGGCGAGGTCGATGGGTTTCGACAGGTTCCGCACGGTGGCCCGCCGGACCTCCGCCCACCCCTCCCCGGGAACCCAGGTCTGGACAACGAAGACGACGGCGTCGGCCCGCCCCGTCCAGTCGAGTTTCCCGCTCACCGTTCCGTTGACGGTTTCGAGGGTGCCGTCCGGCGTTCGTATCGTCGGCGGGTCCGAGTTATCGAGCGTCAGGTTCGGGTCGAGTGGAGCAGGGGAACTGCTGCCGCTGAAGATCAGTGGGGCCGAGCTCGCCGCGGTGGCCGTTGTGGTCGACGTCGTGTTTGCCGTCGTCGTGCCCGTCTTGTCTGTCGTCGTGCCCGTCGTCGTGTCTGTCGTCGTGCCCGTCGTCGTGTCTGTCGTCGTCTCTGTCGGATCCTCCTCGTCGCCGTCGTCTCCGCCGTCTTCCTCTGTCGGCGGCGGGGTCGTCGTCGTCCGGTTCGGGTCGTCAGCTTCGGGCGGCTCTACGTCGACCGCCGGCGCAGGCGGGGCGTCATCGGTATCTCGGTCCCCGAAGCCCAGCGCGTCCGCGACGGCCTGTCCGGCCCCGGAGATGGCCTCCCCCGCCGGCCCCCCGAGGCCGAGACCGCTTCCGGCGAAGGCGATGGCCACGGCGAGCGTCACCAAGAGTACCCGCCCGGGTGCGGTCGCCACAAACGCCTTCAGCGCCGCCCGCCCGCCGGTCCCGCCGGCGAGCGTTCCAACGAGCCACGGGAGTACCCCGCGGCGGTCGGTTTTCACGACGAGCGTCGCACCGATGACGGTGTCCTCCGGGCGTACTCGCTCGTCGAGATCGACGGTTCGGCGCGCGCTGTCGGGGGATTCGACTGCCCCGACCGGCGCTCCTCGCCCGCCGACTCGCATTTCCGCCACCGTGCCGTCGCCGCGGACGACGCCGTATTCGTTCCGCTCGGGCCGCTGGATGCCGACGACGGTCCCCGAGACCCGAACGGGCTCTCCGTGCCGGACGAGTATCCGGTCGCCGTCGGCGAGGTCGTCGGCGTCGACCCGCTCCGTTCCCCGGTCTGTCAGTCGACGAACGGGTCCCGTCATCTACTCACCTCCCCCCTCGTCGGTCGTTGCCTCCGTCAGCAGGTCGTACAGCTCCGAGAGGACCAACAGGACGCCCGGGACGACGACCAGCGCGACGGTCCCCAGCCGGGAGCCGGCGAACACGGCCAGATGACCGAGGAGGGGAAGGTGGAACCAGACTTTCCCCTCCAGTTGGCCGGAGGGAACGGCCTCGGGGTCGCGGTTCTCGTTGGCGTCGCCTTTCGTGACGAACTGCCGCCCGCCCTCCCCGGTTCTGACCTCGACGACGCGGTGGGTGATGCGCTCGCCGTTCTGCGTGAACGTGATGACGTCGCCCGCTTCGATCTCCGCCGGGTCGGCGTCGCGGACGACGACCAGGTCGCCCGCAGAGATGGTCGGTTCCATGCTCCCCGAGAGGACCGGGTGGCTGTCCGCGGCGCCGATGGCCGCCGGGAACGCCATCGCCGCAGTGAGGAACAGGGCGGCGACTATCAGGACGGCGCCGAGGGCGCTCTTGAGGGTTGAGCGGTCAAGGTCCATCAGTTGTTCCCTGTTTCGATGCCGGCGTTATCGTTGCCGGTGACGGTCACCGTGGCCGAGTCGGCTATCTCTATCTTTCCGCCGATACTGTCCGTCTTGCCCCCGACTTCGAGCCTCGCGTTCGGTTCCAACACGAGGCTGCCCACGGTGAGATTCTTGTCGATAACGAGCCTGGCCCCCGCGGCGATGTGGAGCACGCCCCCGCCCAGCTTGACTTTCTTCCCGACTGACGAGGACTCCTCCGATGAGGACCCGACGACCGACACCGATTTTCCGTTTTTGAGGTTCACGCCGACGTCCGCGTCCCGGAGCACGAGGTGGTCCGGTTTGACGTTGTTGCTGACCGCCTCCCCGTCGATTTCGTGGCCACAGACCACGACCACGCCGTCGGACCCGCCCCCGTTGACGTTCTGGACCGGAGTCCGGAGGAAGACCGCACCCCCTGCCGGCACCGAGGGGTTATTCCCCGAATCAACGGTCGAGACCTTTCCCGCGTTCGCCGCCGCGGCCAGCGCGCTCCGGGTCTCGCTCGCCAAGTCGTCGGGCGAGATGCCACACGCCGCGAGCTCGGCGAGTTCGACGGTCACGTCGAAACTGACCGACTCGGTTGTTCCGTCGGCGCCGGTCACCGTGACGGTGACCGTTTCGCTCCGGAGGTCGGTGGTGTCGTCGGAGGACCAGCTCCACGTCCCGTCGCTCACGGTGACGGTGCCGGCGCTCGAACTCACGTCGGGGTCGTCGCCGAACCCGTCGAACGAGCCGCTGTTCGTCGCAGTGTCCCCGAGCCCGACGGTCACGCTGTCCGCGTCGGCCGTGACCGTCGACTCTCCGTCGTCTTCCTCCTCTTCCCCGCCGTCCTCTCCGTTATTGCCGTCCCCAATATCCACGGGCGTACAGTTCGGCAGTGCCTGCCCAGTCTGCTCTTGGTGGAGCCCGAAGACGAGTTCGAGGCCGATACTGTCGCCCTGTACCTCGTTTCCCACTTCGCTGGGCAGTTCCCAGTCGACGGTGAACGTCGCGGAGTCGCCCGCGGCGAGTTCGTAGTCGAGGCTGTAGGTGTCGTCCGGGACGAAGAAACTCGCCAGCGAGACGCCCGAACAGAAGGTCTTGTCGCCGTTCGACCCGCTCATCGAAACGTCGACGCTCAGCAGGTCCGCGAGCTCGCCCTCGCCGTTGTCGTCCTCCGGTTCATCCTCGCTGTAGCCGTTCTCGGCGTTCGTGAGCTGCACCGTTCGCAGAGTTAGGTAGCCGTCCAGTGACCCGACGTTCTTGAGGGTCACGGCGCCGCTTCCCGTCGAACCGGGCTCGATGCTCGGTGCGTTCAGAAAGGAGAGCGACCCGTCGCCGTTCGTGACGTCTCCGTCGGTGTTCTCGATGGACAGGTCCAGCGAGCCGGCCGTGATGGAGCCCGTCGCCGTCTCCGTATCGGAGAAGAAGGCGAAGGTGCCCGCCCCGCTCGCGGCGCTCGCGGCGCCCAAGGTGAGCGCGCCGCCGAGCAGCTGTCGCCGCGTGAGTGTGATGTCCCTGTCCATGTGATCTACCGGCTACTGAGCCCTCGAACCGACCGCGCTGAATGTGGATTACTGGCTGTTCTGCTGGTTCAGGACGAACGTGAACGTCACGTCTATCCCGTCGTTCTGATACGCGTTACCGGCCTCCGAGCGGAATTTCAGGGATAGGGTGAAATCAGTTCCAGATTCGCCAGGGTCACCGAGATCGATGAAGTCGTTCTCTGTTGTCTCTCCATCGTCGGTATCCGCCCAGTCGTTAGTCGTGATATTATAGAGGGACGTGTACGAAACCTCGGAGTCGAACCCGTCATCAGTCCCCATAGTTACCGAACCGACATTTTGGGACGTAAGCAAGTTCGTCCCACCGTACGTCAACTCCGTCACTTCGATGGCCTTTGCCATCTTGTTGGCGCTCACGTTGTTTGTCGTCCCTTCCGTCGCCGTCCCATCGTTCCCCGTAACGGCCACGTCGATGTCGAGTGACCCATCGAGACTTCCATCGCTCACGAGAGTGACGCTCTCGGAGCTGACGACTGAAGTGCCCGGTGCGAGATTGGTCATGTCGAACGAGAGTGAACTCGATTCTCCGGTCGTGAGGTCCAGCGTCCCGGCCTGGATCGTATTATTGCTACTCTCTTCCGTATCACTGAACAGCGCGAAGGTACCCGCACCCGCGGCGGCGCTACCCGCGCCGATGGTTAGCAGGGCGCCGAGCGCGCGGCGCCGCGTCAGTTCGAGCGTGAACCCGTCTTCGTTTGAGTCTGTCATGGTTTGCTCCACGGTCGCCCCCCCGGGATCGAGTTCTTCCGACCCCGCCCACGGAAGCTAGCCGTTACATGAATATATCCGATACGCAGGGATATCCGTAATGCCGACATACGGCGGTATGTCAGTTATAAACACGCGTGGGAAGGAATGAAATCAACTCGCCCGCCGGAACAGTTTCCCCGCTGCCGGACCCGTATCCGGCCATGCGCGCCGACGAGATGCACCCACAGGCCCGCGAGGCCGCGGCGGCGACGACGCGGCTACAGCCCCTCCACGAGCGCAACCGCCACCTGCTTCGGGCGCTCGAACGGGCGAGCTCGTGGTATCGGAACCGGAACCAGCTCCCCGTGGGCGCCGCCGTCGACCGCGAGATTCCGGGGCCGGACGGCGAACTCCCCATCAGAGTGTACCAACCGGACGCGTCGGGGCCGTTCCCGACGCTCGTGTTCTTCCACGGCGGCGGCTTCGTGGTGGGGAGTATCGCCAGCCACGACCGCCTCTGTCGGCTGTTGACCCGCGAGACGGGCTGTGTCGTCGTCAGCGTCGGCTACCGGCTGGCGCCCGAACACCCCTTCCCGGCGGCCGTCGAGGACGCCTACGCCGCGACCGAGTGGGCCGCCGAGAACTCCGAAGCGCTCGCGTCGGACGGAAGGCTCGCGGTCGCCGGCGACAGCGCGGGCGGGACCCTCGCCGCCGTCGTCGCGCTGATGGCCGCCGAGCGAGACGGCCCCGACATCGGCTACCAGGGGCTCATCTACCCGGCCGTCGGTGTCGAACCGGACCAGGCATCCGTCGAGGAGAACGACGGCATCGTGCTCTCGAAGGGGGATTTGGAGTGGTTCCGCGACTGTTACTACGGGAGCGACGTCCACCTCAGAAACCCCTACGCCGACCCGTCAAACCCGTGTGACCGCTCCGGGCTTCCCCCCGCGACGGTGGTGACGGCGGGCTTCGACCCGCTCCGCGACGGCGGCGTGGCGTACGCCGACCAACTCGAATCCGCGGGTGTGAACGTGACCCGTCGCCACTACGACGACATGGTCCACGGCTTCGCCACGTCCCCGAACGTCGACCGGGCCGTGACGATGGTCGAGGGGATGGCCGACGACATCCACGACGCGCTCGACTGATTACCCAGCCCGAACCGAGACCCGCTCGCGGAGTTCTCCGGTCCCGGCGAGTGCGAGACAGGAGACGAAGGCGACCGTTCCGAGCTTCCCGCCTGCCCCGGCGAATGCGGGCCCCGCCGCGACGAGGACGGCGGCCGCGAGCGCCCCCGCCGCGCCGATTTCTCCCGCGTTCAGCCGCTCGGGCGCGGACATCCCCACGAAGGACGCACAGAAGGCGGTCGCGGCGAGCGCCGGCCCCGTGACGAGGGGGAAGGTGACGCCCGCGCCGAGGCCGACCAGCCCGGACGCCCCGACGGCGCCGACAGGTTCGCTGAGAACTGCCGTGAGGAGCGCCGCGGCCGCACCGACCGCGAGGACCGCCCACGGCGGGACGAGGAATGCCGGTGCGGTGCCGTACTCCGCGCCGGTGAGCACGCCCGCCGTCACACAGCCGAACAGCGCGAGCGTCCCGAGTTTCCCCCCGAAGCCGTCGAAGGAGCCGCGGACGGCGACGAAGGCGATGCCGGTCACCACACCTCCGAGGAGGACCGTCGCGAACGGGACGGCCTCCGGCGAAGCCATCCCGACGAAGGAGCCGCAGTACGCGGGCACCGCGCGTTCGGGGACCACCGCGGTGGCGGCGATTCCGACGAGCGCCGACGCGACGACCGGGCCGGCACCGGCGTCGCTCAGCACGTACGTGACGCCGGCCGCGGCGGCGACGACACCAACGACGGCGCGGGCGTCATCCCCGGGAAGCGCAGGCCGACTGTCGAGTTCCCCGGCCGCGCTCACGCCGGCGACGAGCGCCACGGCGCCCAACGCGAGGGCGGTTTCGGCTCCCGTGAGGGCCGCCTGTCCAAGGAAGGCGAGCGGCGGCAGGACGAGCGCGGCGTCGCCGACACCCCCGATTCGTTGCACGGGTTCGGTGTCGGGGGATTCGACGTGAAAGGGTTGCGGTCCCGGCGGCGCGCGCTCCCCCCGACGTGCTTACCCGTCGTTGTCGATTTCGTCTAGTTGTGACGGAACCGACCGACCGCCCCGTTTCGCTGGCCGACGAGGCCGAACTGGACGCTTCCGTCTCCGACTCCGAGGTCGCCCTCGTCGAGTTCTACACCGAGGGCTGTGCCATCTGTGGCGCGATGGAGCCGGTCCTGACGAACGTCGCCCGGGCGAGCGACGCCGCCGTCGGGACCGTCAATCCGCGCGACGACCCGCCGCTCGTCGAGCGCTTCGACGTGCGCAGCGTCCCTCTCCTCGTGCTTTTCGTCGACGGCGAGCCGGTCGCCCGCCGCGCCGAGGGGTTCGTCGGCGCCGACGAACTGGTGGGTTGGGTCAAGGAACATGCCTGAGTCTCCCTTGATGAGCGCGGTCATGTTCGAGCGAAGCCCTTTGTACCGCCCGATGGATTGACTCGCCATGGCACGCATCGGGGGGCTCCGACTGTATCCGGTGAAGGGCCTCGACGGTATCGACGTGACGGCGACCGACGTACTCGCGGGCGGGACGCTCGCCGGCGACCGCGAGTTCGCGTTGTTCGATGCCGACGGCGACGTAATCAACGGGAAGCGCACCGACCGGGTTCACGACCTCGATACGTCCTACGACCGCGACGCGAGGACGCTCGCCGTCGAGACGCCCGCGGGCGAGACGGCGTCGTTCGACCTCACGAGCGAGTCGGAACGCGCGGCGTCGTGGTTCAGGTCGTTCTTCGACGAGGACGTGACGCTCCGCCGGGATTCCTCGCTCGGCTACGTCGACCGCCGCGAGATGGGCCCCTCGGTCGTCAGCACCGCGACGCTGGAGACCGTCGCGTCGTGGTTCGACGGGATGACGGTCGACGGCGCGCGGCGGCGGCTCCGCGCGAACGTGGAAGTGTCGGGCGTGCCGGCGTTCTGGGAGGACCGCTTCGTCGGCGAGGACGCCCCCGCGTTCGTCGCCGGTGACGTCCGGTTTGAGGGCGTGACGCCCTGCGGGCGGTGTGTGGTACCCCAGCGGGACCCTGACACGGGCGAGCCGATTCCGGCGTTCCGCGAACGCTTCGTCCGCAAGCGCGAGGAGACGTTCCCCGAATGGGCCGACGAGGACGCCTTTGAGCACTTCTACACGGTGATGCTCATCAGCAGTGTTCCCGAGGAGGACCGGGGGAAGACGGTTCAGGTCGGTGACGACGTCGAAACCGCCGAGTGAGGGCCGATAATACCACGGCAGCGTCCACGAAAGTCTAGTGCAGACGGGAGTCTGCACGTCGTCAGTTCTCGTCTGACAGAACGTAGTCAGTCTCGTCGTAGCCGGTCAACCAGACCACTGAGACGGTCCACCGACGACCCCGTGAGGATGTTCACGAGTCGCTGACTCCGTTCGTACATCTGCTCCAAGCCGCGGATTTTCTCGAGGTCGTCCTGCGCTTGCGGGTCATCGGCGTCCTCCAGGGACTGTTCGGCCTCGTCCAGTGCACTCCTCATAATCGAGATCTCGCGTTGGACTTCCCGGCGGAGGAACTCCTGGACCACCGTCCAGAAGTTACGCTCCGCTTCGTAGAACGCTTTCTTCCCCTCGCCCGGGACAGACCGACGGTAGACGAGGTGCAGTCGTTCCATGTCCTGCGTCGCAGTGCTTACTGTTGACTTCGCATAACCACTCTCTTCGACAAGCGTGTCGAGAGAGACCGGTTCGTCAGCGAAGAAGAGGAGCCCGTACAGGCGACCGTAACTTCGACTCAACCCGTAGATGTCGGCAGACCGTTCCATTGCCTCGATGACCGATTCCCGCGCCGTTTCGACGTCCTCGCTCACGTCGAAGTCGGTCCTCTCGTCGGTGTCACTCATTACGCGGTTGTAGCCAGCGTAAGGTATAATACGTTTTGATCCGAATATTCGGATAATACCGAATATGGTGGATAATACAGCCTCCAACGGAGACACCGACGGGTCCGTCGTCCTCGAAGCCACGGATCTCGAGAAGACCTACCAATCCCGACTCCCCTTCGTGGGTCGCTCGGTCGAGGTTCTGACCGGCGCGGACATCACACTCACTGAAGGCGAGATCGTCGGCATCGTCGGCGGCAACGGCTCCGGAAAGTCGACGTTGATGAAGATTCTCGTCGGCGCGCTCCAGGCCGACGCCGGCCGCGTCACGCGGGACGGCGCGATCGGGTGGTGCCCGCAGGAGACGCTCCTGTACGACCGGCTCACCGTCGCCGAAACGTTCGCCCTCTTCGGTGAAGCCTACGACCTCCCCGACGACCGTGTCGTGGAGCGCCGCGACGACCTCGCCGACCGCCTCGACTTCGAGCAGTTCCTCGACTACCGCGTTGACCACCTCTCCGGCGGCAACCGCCAGAAGGTCAACCTCGCCATCGCGCTCCTGCACGAACCCGACCTGTTGCTCCTTGACGAACCCTACACCGGCTTCGACTGGGAAACCTACCTCGCGTTCTGGGACCTCACGGACACACTCGTCGAGAACGGCACCACGATCGCCATCATCTCGCATCTCATCAGCGAACGCGAACGTTTCGACCGCATCCTCGAACTCGAAGATGGGACCCTCACCGAGCAATCGGGTACCCCACAACAGACTCGGGATTCGGCACACGACGCACAGCCCACGACCGACACCGACGAAGCCGCCGCGCAGGAGGGATGACATGAGCCGCCTCACGACCGTCACCCGACTCCGGGTCACCGAACTCGCTCGCCAGCCGCTCACGCTAGTCATGTTGTTAGCCCTCCCGCCGATCGTCATCGAGATGTACGGGGTCGCCGTGAAGTCGTTCCCACAGCTCCCCACCCTCGGTGCGGACCCGGCGACCGTCGGCCGCATGACCGGGACGCTGTTCGCAGTCGCGTTTCTCGCCGGCCTCGTCGGCCTCTTCCAGGTCATCAGCGCTCGCCGCGGCGACGAACGCGCCGCCATCGCGGGCTTTCCCCGGTGGGAACTCCTGGCGACGCGTCTCCTGACGATGGTCATCATCGCTGTCGCTGGCGCAACCGTCGCCCTGGCCGCTCTCAGTTACAACGTCGATGTCGCCACGGCTACGCTCGCGTTCGGCTTCCTGGTCCTGGCCGCCCTCGTCTACGGGCTGATCGGCGTCATCGTCGGGACGGTCGTTCCCCAGGAACTCGAAGGCTCGATCGTCCTCGTGTTCATGGCCGACATCGACAACGCCCTTTCCTCGGGGCTCTTCCCGATCGACGCGTCGACGACGATTCCCCTCGTCGGAGACGTCGCTGTGACCGACTTCGTTCCGCTGTACCACCCTCGCGAACTCTTTGTCACCGCCGTACTCGACGGTGGGGTCGCATCGGGGCACCTCCTCCCTGCGCTCGGCTGGGTGTTCGGATTGCTCACTATCGCGTTCGTCGCCTACGGGCACACCGCTGGAAACGGCTGGTTCACGTCGAACGGGGGGTCAGCATGACGCGCGTCGGCGCCGCCCTCCGAAGCGGAGCGACGGAACTCCGACGAACCCCGTTGCTCCTCGCGCTCCTCGTGTTCGCACCCGCCTACGTCATCTACGTCTTCACGCTCGTCGCGCCCGGGGGAACCGCCGTCGTCCATCTGGGTGGCGAGGTCGTGCGAACGCCGCTCGCCGAGGCGTTCCCGGCGTTCACCACGCCGATGACCGCGGCGCTGCTGTCGGGCATCACCGGGCTGTTCCTGATGCACAGCTCGGCACTCGCGGACTCGCGGCTCGTCGTCGCCGGCTACCGCGCCCACCAGGTCGTCCTCGCTCGACTCGGGCTTCTCCTCGGCGTCGCGGCCGTCGCCACCGCGGTCTCCGTCGGCGTGATGCTCACTGCCTTCAGTCCGGACCACCTCGGCTGGTTCGTCCTCGGCACCGGTCTCACGGCACTCGTCTACGGCATGGTCGGTGTGCTCGCGGGCGTTCTCCTGGCGCGCATCACCGGCGTCTATCTCATCCTCTTCGGCTCGATGATCGACCTGTTCATCTTCCAGAACCCCCTCGCGACTGACGCGCCAGCCGCCGCTCGGTTCCTCCCCGGCCACTACCCGCTCCGCGTCGCGATGGAAGCCGGCTTCACTGGCACCGTCGAGACTGCATCGGTCGGCTGGACGCTCCTCTACCTCGGCGTCCTCACCGCCATCACAATCGGAGCATTCTATCGCGAGATGCGGGTCACCTGATTCGACACGGCGTCACCACTCTCGAATCCCATTCGAGCGGCAGAAGTATGCCGCCTCCCGGATTTGAACCGGGGACAGCTCGATCTTCAGTCGAGTGCTCTCCCAGTCTGAGCTAAGGCGGCGCGCAACTCAAAGGAGAACCAAGTGAAGAAAAAGGGTTTCGACTTACGACTCGCGGTTCTTGTTCCGGGCCATCCGCGCCGCGACCGAAACGGCCTCGCCGACGCTCGCGGCGGAGGCGACGCCCTCGCCGGCGATGTCGAAGGCAGTTCCGTGGTCCACGCTCGTCCGGATGATGGGCAGTCCGATAGTCACGTTCACGCCGCGCACACCCTCCGAATCGAAGCCGATGGTCTTCACCGGGATGTGGCCCTGGTCGTGGTACATCGCGACGACGGCGTCGTACTCCCCGCCCGCCGCGCGGGCGAAGACCGTATCGGGGGGCTCGGGCCCGACGGCGTCAATACCGTCGTCCTGCGCGGACGCAACGGCGGGTTCGATTTCGCTGGCTTCTTCGGTTCCCAGGAGCCCGCCGTCGCCCGCGTGGGGGTTGAGCCCCGCGACGGCAATCGTCGGCTCCGAGATTCCCAAGTTGGCCATCGCCCCGGCGGTCACGTCGATGGTTGTCCGCACGCGCTCCGTGCGAACGAGGTCGCAGGCCTCGCGGAGGGGGACGTGTGTGCTGACGTGGCTCACGCGGAGGTCGCCCTCGATGAGCAACATCGCGTACTCCTCCGTGTCGGTCCGCTCGGCCAGCAGTCCCGTGTGCCCGGCGTGTTCCGCCCCGGCCAACCGAATCGCCTGCTTGTTGATGGGCGCCGTGACGATGGCGTCCACGTCGCCGGCGATGGCGGCCTCGATGGCGCGCTCGACGTATTCGAGGCTCGCCCGGCCGTACTCCTCCCGCAACTCGCCGTAGACGAGCTCCCCCACGTTGTCCAAATCGAGGACCGGTATCGAATCCGGGCTCGGTTCCACGGCGAAGGTGTCCACGACGCGCACGTCCACCTCGACGCCCGCGACCTCGACGGCGCGACGCATCGCCCCGGCGTCGCCGACGACGACGGGCCGTGCGTCGGCCAGTAACTCGGGGTACGCCTTCGCGATTACCTCCGCACCGATGCCTGCCGGGTCGCCCATCGTGAGCGCGACCCGCGGGTTAGCGGCCATCGTGGCGGGAGAGCGCGCCGAGACACCTAAGGATTGTCTCACGGTCCCCGAACGCGCCGGCCTTCGTGACGACCGGCGTGTCGCTCAGCGCGCCGCCCCGAACACGCCCGAGCGGGACGCCCGCCTCGACGGGCCGCCCCTCCAGTTCGACGCCCTCCGCGCCGAGTTCGTCCAGGGTCCGCTTGGCCGTCTCGCCTCCAGAGAGGAACACGCCTCCCGGTTCCCCGGCGGCGCGCTCGACGGCGCCCCGGGCGCACCGCGCGAGCGCGTCCCCGACGGCGTTCCGGATTTCCGCGTCGGTGTAGCCCGCCGTCGCCCCGGCGTCGAGCGTCGCGGTCACATCCTCGGGTTCGCGCGCGGCGGTGAGGACGGCGTTCTCTCCGGCGTCGAGTCGGTCGCTGACCCGGTGGGACGCCCCCGAGATGGGTTCGCCTTCCTTGAAGAGTGCCGACGCGTCCAACTCGACGACGCAGTCGAGGGTGCGAACCCCAGCCAGCGATTCGCTCGCAACGCTCCCGACGACGCCGAGGGTCGGGCGCTCCCCGCCGACGCGGACGTGCCGGGCGAGACCGGCGCTCCCGACGTAGCAGACCGAACCCTCCAGTCGGGCCGCCCCGGCCGCGAGCGTCTCTAGGTGTTCCTCGCGCGTCGCGTCGCAGGCGACCAGCGGGGCCTCGTCGGCTCGTCGGGCCGCGTCGAGCGCCTCCCGGACGGCGTCGGGCCCCTCAACGACGGTTTCGAGAGCCACGTGTGCGACCATCCCGGCGTCGGCCAGCAGCTCGGGCAGCGAGGAGGTCGGCGCCGGTTTCGCGGGGTCTGCGCCGGCGTCGCTCGTCGCGACGGGCGTCCCCTTGACCAGATGGGTGCCCCCGACGGTGGTTCGGCCCGCCGCGGGAAAGGCTGGCGCGACGAGCGCCAGCGCCGCCCCCGAGGCGTCGAGCGCGGCGGCCGTCTCGACCGCGACGTTCCCCCGGAGGGTGGAGTCGACCTTCTTGTAGACGAGTGCATCGGGGTAGGATTCGACGGCCTCGCTCACCCGCTCCGCCGCGACGCTCGGGTCGACGTAGCGCGAGTCCGTGTCCACGACGGCGACGGGCGCCTCCGTTCCGGCGGGGCCGACGACCGTCCGGTAGCCGCGCTCGGCGAAGCGGTCGCCCGCGTCGCCCGCTCCGGTTCGGTCGTCCGCGACACAGACGACGCGCGTTCGGTCCATATCCGCCCGTGTACGGCGCGGACTAAACCCCCGTCGCTCTCCCAGCGACTGGGAATCGTGGAAACAACGAGTACGGTACTCTCACACGTTCCGGTCGGGGGCCGGTTCGGCCCCACATCGGCCCCCTCTATCTCCCCTTTTCGCCGTCGGTGAACGCCCGGACCCACGCGTCCAATCGTCGCTCCGTCGTCTCCCGTTCCCCCGTGTTGTCGATGACCGTCGCGTCCTCCGGGTCGTCGAACGATGCTTTGATTTCGTAGAACGTCTCCGGCGTCGCGTCGCTCACGCCGCCCTTCCGGGATTCGATGCGGCGGAGGGCGACCGGCTCGCCACATTCGACTTTCACGAGCGCGAACGTCGCCCCGACGTCCTCCGCGAGCGAACGGGCCCACGCGCGGTGTTTCGGTGCTCCATACGTGCCGTCGAGGACGGTGTCTTCCTCCGAGCGGAGGTTCTCCCGGGCCATGTCCACGAGCGCGGCGTACACCCGCCGGGACTCGTCGCTGTCGTATCTCGGGGACGGGCGGATTTCCTTCCGGACGGCGTCGGTGCGCAGATGTTCGGCGCCGAGGCGCTCCGCGAGTCCGGCCGCGACCGTCGATTTCCCCACTCCGGGCAGTCCACAGACGACGACGAGGCGTGACACGGGTGCGCTATCGCGACTTTTCGGTATGAAGGTAAGGATTGAATCCACAGGGGTCGACTCGGAACCGCGCAGAACGTGCATAGCCCTGTCGGATTTGAACCCCGGTCGTTCCCCTTCGCTTCACTCCCTGCTTCAAATCGCGGACCCATCACTACTCGTCACTCCGTTCCTCGCAGGATGGGCCTTGGCGGATTTGAACCACCGACCGCTCGGTTATGAGCCGAGTGCTATACCGGACTAAGCTAAAGGCCCTCACCCCCTCGTACCGGAGGGTCCAACTTTAGCCTACCGGGATGAAGCGGCACGAATCCTCGAACACCGTCAGTTTCAAGCGTCCTCCATCTCCCCCTTCCCCATGACACAGCGACTTATCCAGGTCGGAACCGGCGGACAGGGCGAGGCGTGGGTCCGGCGCTTCCTGCCGCCGAACGCCGCGGACGGAACGGTCGAGGTCGTCGCGGCGGTGGACATGGACGAGGACGCCCTCGACAACGCCACCGACGCGCTCGACCTGCGCGAGGAGGACTGTTACACCGACGCAGCGGAGGCCTTCGAGTCCGTCGAGGCCGACGCCGCGGCGCTCGTCGTCCCGCCACACGTCCGCGAGGACCTCGTGGACCTCTGTATCGACCACGACCTCGACGTCATCTCCGAGAAACCCCTCGCGGACACGATGGAGGGCGCCATTCGCACCGTCCGCAAGGTCGAACAGTCGAACACGAAGATGGGCGTCACCATGACCCATCGATTCCGCGAGGACATCACCACCCTGCGCCGGCACATCGGCACCGAGGAGAACGGTCCGGCGGACAACATCTACGGCCGATACGCCGTGAACGCCCGTTCCTACGGCTCGTGGGCGGGCCCCCGCCTGTACGAGTGGGAGGAAGACACCTACCCCCTGCTCGTCGACGGCTCGGTCCACCACCTCGACCTCCTCGCCGACATGGCGGGCGAGAACCCCGAAACGGTGTTCTGTCACTCCTGGAACCCCGACTTCTCGGAGTTCAAGGGTGACCCGAACGCAAACGTCCAGATCGTCATGGAGAACGGCACCAGCGTCGTCTACGAGGGGACGAACACCAACGCCGCGATGCTCAACGGCTGGGGCGACGAACACGTCAGGGCCGACTGCCGGGACGCCACGCTCGTCCTCGACGGCCACGAGATCCGCCGCCACCCCTACGAGGCCGAGGAGGAGGGCTGTATCGGCAACACGCGCTTCGAGGACGGCGAGGAAGTCGAACTCGACGAACAGGAGAAGTGGGGCAACGCGTGGCTCGTCGAGCAGTTCGTCGACTGGTGTGAGGGCGGCGAGCGGATGGCGACTCACGCCCGCGCGAACCTGGACTCGATGGTGTTGGTGTTCGCGGCCATCCAGAGCGCCGAGACCGGCGAGGCAATCGACGTCGAGGAGTTCCTCGCCGAGGCGAAGGAATCAGTCGACGTCTGAGCGGCCCGAACGCTCTTTTCCGTGCCGGCGCTTCTCCCCTCCGATGAGCCTCGAAGCCGCACTCCGGGGCGTCCTGACGAACCCGGCGTTCCTGGCCGTCTGGGCGGTGCTCGTGTGCGGGTCGCTCTCGATACTGGTGTGGGACCTCCGTGCGAACAACGACCACATCGCGCCCCTGATGCAACTCGTCTGGGGGCTCACGACCCTCTACTCCGGCCCGCTCGGGCTCGGGGTCTACTGGGGTTCGGGGCGCAAACAGATATCCCGGGACAGCCTGTGGCGCCGCGGGGCCCGCTCGGTCGCGCACTGCTATTCGGGGTGTGGCATGGGTGAGGTCGTCGGCGTCACCGTCGCCGCGGGCGTCCTCGCGTTGCCCTCCCTGTACGTGATGGGCGGGACCTTCGCCTGTGCGTACCTCGCCGGCTTCGCGCTCACGGTCGGCCCGCTGATGCAGGAGGGCGTCGGCCTCGGTGAGGCGCTCACCGACGCGCTCTACAGCGAGACGCCCTCCATCACCGTGATGGAAGTCGCCGCTATCGGGACGGACGTCTGGCTAGCGGGCGAGGCCACGATAGGGGAACCGCTGTTCTGGGCCGCGTTGGTTTTCTCGCTCACCGTCGGGTTCGTCGTCGCCTATCCGGTGAACGTTCTGCTGGTACGTCTCGGCGTGAAAGAAGGGATGGCGGACCCGCGGAACTAGCCCGCGGTCTCGTTCCAGTTCTGCCCGAGTATCGCCGCATCGACGGCGTCGACCTCACCGTCGTTGTTCATGTCGGCCACGTTCGCACCGGTATCCCAGTTCTGACCGACCGCGACAGCGTCGAAGATGTCGACGACGCCGTCGCCGGTCGCGTCCCCGGCGATGAACACTCGGGTCCGGACCGCCGTCGCGTTCGCCGCGCCGTCGTTGTCGACGGCACGGACCTGGACGGGAACTCGCTCGTAGCTCCCGTCCTCCCACGTCGAGCGTCCGAAGCGGACCTCGCTGGTCCACTCGTTCCCGGTTCCGGCACCGATAACGCTCCCGTCGGGGAGTTCGAGGGTGACGTTCGTCACTGTGCCGTCGGGGTCGCTCGCGACGCCCGCGATACGGGTCGGCGCGCCGACGTGCGTCGTCACTGTAGGGGTAAGCGTCTGCACGTCGGGCAGTTGGTTCGGCATGACGATGGCTGACGCATCGGGGTCGGTCGGGGCGATTGCCCCCCCGCTGTCGTCGTCGGCCCGCGCAACGTGAACCTGGAGTTCCGTCTCGCCCTTGCTGACGCCCGCGAGCGAGACTGTCCCGAGCGCGACGTTCTCGGCGCCGGCGCCGACGTTCGCGTCGAAGTCCGCTCCCGCGACCCGGGCGCTTCCGTTGCTCGTTCCGACGGCGCTCAGTGACGGTTGGAACCGCTCGGCCACCGTCACTCCGGTAACGTTCACGACGCTCCCGTTGGCGGCGCTGACGCGCACGTCGAAGCCCGAAAGCCCGTCCGGCGCGCGCGAGAGGCGAAGTGTCGCATCCGCCGTGCCGTTCGGTCCGAGGGACACGTTGGAGAGGCGAACCGTCGGACCGCCGGCATCACTCGCCGCGCTCTCGACGGCCGCGGAGGCGACGCGTGCGCCTTCGCCGGTCGCGACGGCCGTTTCCGGACCGGTGCGTTCGGTCGAGACGATTTCGTGGAACAGCTCGACGGCGTCGTCGGCGTCGAGCTCGTCGTTGTCGTTGAAGTCGTACGGGCCGGGGTGGTCGACGATCGCGTCCTGGCCGGCGCTCAGCCCGCGGAAGAGTTCGACCGCGTCGTCCATGTCGAGTGCGTCGTTACCGTTCACGTCCTCGTACAGCCCGTCGCGGTCGGGGTCGGAGGGAACGCGGGGCGGGACGACGCTCGCGACGTCGGGCACCCGGAAGGTGCCGGCGTTCGTCCCCGCCGCGACGCCCTCGCCGTGGTCGTCGTCGAGGCGCACGACCCGCAGGGCGAGGGTCGTCTCTCCCCTCGTGCCGCCGGTGAGGTTCACCGCGCCGAGCGCGACGTTCTCGTCGCCGGGTTCGATGCGCTCCTCGAAGTCCACGCCGGCGACGCGAACCGACTCGTTATCCGGCCCGACGGTGACGGTGCCGGCGGCGAACGCGTCAGCCAGCGTCGCGTTCGTCACGCTCGCCACACTCGGGTCCGCGACGGTCGCGACGACGGTGAACCCGGATACCCCGGTCGGCGCCTCGCTCAGCGTGAGCGGCACCGCCGTCGTGTAGTCCGCCGCGCCGGTCCGGCTCGCCGCGCGCACGACCGGGCGGTCCGTTTCGTTGTGCACGGTGACGCGCACCTCCGTCGTGTCGGTTTTCCCCTCGGCGTCGGTGACGCGCAACTCGAAGCTCAACTCGGTGCCGTCGCTGACGTTCGGCGCGCTGAACGCCGCGCGGGCGCTTCCGGCGTCCCGGAGCGCCACGTCGGGGCCGTCGTCCTGTGTCCAGCGGTAGTTGAGCGCGTCGCCGTCGGGGTCGTTCGAGTCCGTCCCGTCGAGGTGGACCGTGTTCCCGACCGCCACAGCGCCGGGGTCGGCGCTCCCAAGCGCCCGCGGCGGGTTGTTGTCCGGCCCGCTCAGGTTCAGCGTGTACTCCATCGCGTCCGTGTTCACCGACGTGACCACGACCCGATGCGTCCCGCCTTCGATGATCTCGATGTCTTCCAGCGCGGTGTACCCGCTCCCCCGGCTCTGGGCCACCTCGTCACCGTCTTGCTCGTAGAGGGTCAGCCGCGGGTCTACGTCGGTCGCGTCCTCGGCCGAGACGTTCAGTGAAACGGTCTCGCCGGCGCTGGCGTTGAACGCGTACACGTCGTGGTAGCCGCTGAACGCCCACCCGTGGAGATAGTTGTCCGCGGTCGTGACCTCCGATTCGACGGTATCGCCGTACAGCAGGGAGTCGTCGGCGGGCAGACCGTTGTACCGCGAGAGGTCGTAGCGGAACGTCTCCGTCGTGCCCGCTCCGGTCACGACGACCGTGTACTCCCCGCTCTCCAGGAGGGTATGGCGCCCGATGACGGCGTTCCCGCCGTCGCCGTTGTACCGCGCCTCGGACGCCTCGTCACCGTCGGGCTGGTAGAGCCGGAGTTCGACCTGCTGTTCGAGCGGGTCCGCGACCCGGGCTTCGATGGTCGTCGTCTCCCCGGCCTCGCCGTCGAAGGTGAAGACCTCGTGGTAGCCGTTGTACGGGTCGCCGTTCAGGAAGCGGTCGCCGGAGTCGAGGTGTCTGTTCCGGGTTTCGCCCGCGGACAACTCGCCGTTGACCGTGATACCCTCGTCGAGTCGCAGGTCGTAGTCGAAGGTGCTATCGTGTGATTCCCCGGCGACCGCTATCCGGTAGGTGCCGTTCGCGGGGAGCGTTTCGAGACTGATGACGGCGTCGTCGTCGGCGCCCCCGCCGTAGTCATCGGCGACGACGCTCCCGTCGGGGCCGTAGAGGACTGCGCCCGCGGTGACGCCGTCGGCGTCGGTCCGGACCTCGACGCTCACCTCGTCGCCGGCCTCGCCCTTGAAGGCGTAGAGGTCGTGGAAGCCGACGCCGCTCCGGTAGTAGGGGTCCCCGACCGTCACGGCACCGCTCGTCCGGTCGCCGTACGTCAGTTCGCCGTCGACGGTGGCACCCTCGTAGAGGCGGAGGTCGTAGTCGAAGGTCGTCGTGCCGCCGTCGGCGCTGACAACGGCGGTGTAGCTTCCGTTCGTCGGGAGGTCGATGTCGGCGAGCAACGCGCCGTCGTCGATGCCGTCGCCGTACTCGTCCTCCGCGACGAGGCTGCCGTTGGGCGCGAACAGCGCGAGGCGGGCGTTCCCGGAGACGAGGTCGGCCCGCGCCTCGATGCTCACGTTGTCGCCGGTCTCGCCCTCGAACGTGTAGGCGTCGTGGTATCCGTTGGGCGCGCCGTTCAGGTACGGGTCGTCCGCGGTGACGGAGCCGTTCACCCGCCCGCCGTACGACAGGTTACCGTCGGTGGCAAAGGAGTCGTAGCGGTGGAGGTCGTACCCGAACGTGTCGCCGTAGCCGTCGCCGGTGACGACGACCTTGTACGTGCCGTTCTCCGGAATGTTGACTCGTTCGAGGATGGCGTCGTTACCGGCGCCGTCGCCGTACTCGTCGTAGGCGATGCGGGTGCCGTTGGGCGCGACCAGCGCGACGCGGGCGTGTCCGACGTAGCTATCGTCGGCCCGGACTTCGAGCGTGGTCCGTTCCCCGGCCGTTCCCTCGAAGGCGTAGGTGTCGTAGTATCCCCGAACCACTCCGAGCAACAGGGGGTCTTCGGTCGTCACGTTCCCCGCGACCCGGTCGCCGTCGCCGAGTTCGGCCTCCGGCGCGAGCGACTCGTAGAGGTGGAGGTCGTAGTCGAAGGTGTCCGTCGCGGAGTAGCCGGTGACGACGACTCTGTACGTGCCGTCGTCGGGGAGTTCGACCCGCGAGAGGGCAGCGTCATCACCGACGCCCGCACCGGCGCGGTCCTCGGCGACGACGCTCCCGTTGGGCCCGAGCAACACGACCGCGGGGTCGTCGTAGCTGTCTGTCGGAACTTGCACGTTCAGGCCGACCGTCTCGCCGGCCTCGCCGTCGAAGGTGTAGGTGTCGTGGTAGCCCGAGCGCACGCCGTCCAGATAGCGGTCGTCGTCCGCGACTGAGCCGTTCGCCCAGTCGCCGTACGACAGGTCTCCCTCGGCGGGGTATCCCTCGTAGAGGCGGAGGTCGTAGTTGAAGGTGTCCTCGCGGTTGTCTCCGGTGACGACGACGCGGTAGGTGCCGTTCTGTCGGAGCCGACGCGGCGGCGTGATGCCCTCGCGGTCGGGGCCGTTCCCGCGGCCCCGCGCGACGACGGTCCCGTCGGGGTCGACCAGCGCGGCCTTGGCGTAGTCGTACGTCCTGTCGTAGCCAGAGCCGGGTCGAACCGCCGCGTTCACGACGTCGCCCGCCTCGCCGTGGAAGGTGTAGACGTCGTGGTAGCCGTTGGGCTCGCCGAGCAGGTAGGTGTCGTTCCCGTCGACCGTCGCGTTCACTGTCTCGCCGTACGTGAGGTTCCCGTCCGCCGGGACGTGCTCGTCGACGCGGACGCTGTAATCGAGGGTGTCGGCGTAGCTGTCGCCGGTGACGATGACCTTGTACGTGCCGTTCGTCCGCAGAGTTCGCGGCGGGAGCACCGCGTCGTTGCCGGGCACGTTCCCCTCTCTTTGCTCCAGCAGGGTTCCGTTGGGCGCGTACAGCAGGGCTTTCGCCTCGCCGTCGTACTCCTTGGGTGCGTTGACCCGAACGTGGACGCGCTCGCCCGCCGTGCCGTCGAACGCGTAGGTGTCATGGTAGCCCGACGGATCGCCTCGCAGGTAGCGGTCGGTCGTCTCGATTTCCCCGTTCGTCCACGTCCCGGCGTCAAGCGTCGATTCGGGCGGGAGGTCGCCGTACAGCGTGAGGTCGTAGCCGAACGCGGCCGTGCGGGAACCCGAAGTCGCCACCAGCCGGTACGTCCCGTCGACGTCCGGCAACGTGAACCGCGAGACGACTTCGTTCCCGCCGTCCCCGTCCGCCCCCCTGGTGACGAGCGTGCCGTTCGGGCTGAACAACAGGAGCTCTGCGTCCGCCTCGCTCCCGGTCCGCGGGCGCATCTCGATGCTCACGGTGTCGCCGCCCTCGGCGTCGAACGCGTACGTCTCATGGTAGCCGCTGAAGTCGCCGTAGAGGTAGTCGTCGCCCGTGTCCAACTCGCTCGTGAGGGTCCGTCCGCGTTCGAGGCCCCCGTCGACGGGAAGGCCCTCGTAGAAGCGGAGGTCGTAGTCGAAGGTGTCGGCGCTGTCGCTGGTGGCAACGAGCTTGTACCGTCCGCTCTCTTGGAGCGTGTGCCGCGAGATGACGGCGTCGCCCTCGTCACCCCGTCTCGAGAACGCGACTCTGTCACCGTCGGGCTGGTAGAGCACGAGTTGCGCGTCGTTCTCGTGGCTCTTGTTCGGGCGCATCTCCGCGCTCACGACGTCGCCGGTCCGGCCTTGGAAGGCGTAGGTGTCGTGGTATCCCGACGGGTCGCCTTGCAGGTAGCGGTCGTCCGTTCCGATGCGCTCCGAGAGGTTCGTCCCGTACGCGAGGGTTCGTTCGGCCGGAAGTCCCTCGTACAGGCGGAAGTCGTAGTCGAACTCGTTGGTGGCGCTCCCGGCAGTGATAACCATACGATAGGTGCCGTTCTCCTGGAGGGTGTGTCGGGAGAGGACGGCGTCGCCCTCGTCGCCCCGGTCCGAGAACGCGACTCTATCGCCGTCGGGTTGGTAGAGCACGAGTTCGGCGCTGTTCTCGTGGCTCTTGTTCGGGCGGGCGACGGCGCTCACGGTATCGCCGGCTCGCCCCTTGAACGTCACCACGTCGTGATACCCCTCGTACGCGGGGTATCCCAGCCCCGAGTAGTAGTTGTCCGTGTCGCTGATTTCGCCCTCGATCTCCGTCCCGTAGCCGACGGCGTAGTCCGCGGGCCGACCGGTGTAGGCGTGGAGGTCGTAGCCGAACGTGTCCTCGCCCCCGCCGTTGGTCACCGCGACGGTGTAGCGGCCGGACTCTTGGGCCACGTACTTCGAGAAGACGGCGTCGCCCTCGGGGCCGTCGTCGTACTCTCCGGCGAGGTCGCCGTCCGGTTCGTAGAGGACTATCTGCGCGTAGTTCTCGTGGCTGGCGTCGGGCCGGACGTGGGCGTTCAACAGCTCGCCCTCCTCGACGGAGACGGTGTAGTTGTCGTGATATCCGTTGAGGCGATTGTACCTGTCGTCCCTGTACGGGTCGCCGGTGGTCAATGCCCCCCGCGTGTCCAGCAACGTATTGTTCTCGGGCGCCGCGCGCACCGACACTTCCCCGACGCTGACGTTCGCGCCGTACTCGCTGAACTCTTCGACGTCGTCGTTCGCGTCGATTTCGGCGATGAGCCGGTAGGTGCCGGCCTCCATCGTGGGGACGGTCCCGGTCCACGTCGCATTGACCACGTCGTCGAACGGTGCGACGCCGTCTACCGTCTCCGTCCCGAGGGTGACGCTCGTCCCGTCGCTGGCGCTAACGGCGCGGTAGCTCACGTCGAAGGAGCCGGCGGTCGCCGTCCCGCGATTGAGGACGCCGACGCGCACGGCGAGCGTGGACTCGTTGGCGACGACCTGCTCGCGGCTGTGCCAGGTGTAGTAGCGTCCGGCGCCCCGGAGGTCGGGGCTGTCATCGGCGAGGCCGGCGTCGTCGCCGCGGGTCATCATGTTCCGGATGTCGCCGAACTTCCCGTCGGTGATGCGCACGCCCGTCGTCGGGAGCAACGAGAGGGGCACGCCGAAGGCCTCGTAGCCCGCGGCGTTCACCGAGAGGACAAAGGGCGTCGACGCCTCGCTCATCGCTGTCCGGTTCTGCCAGACCGGCCCGCCGCTCTGCCCGCCGGAGAGCGTCATCGAGAGGGAGTGACAGAGGTCGGTGCCGAGACAGCCCAGGTCAGGCAGGAACGCCGCCGATGTCGTCCCGCCCGTGTTTCCGTAGTCGTCCCAGAGCGTCACGCTCGGGTCACGAGGCGGGTTCGTGGGATAGCCGCTCGCGTGGGCGGGTTCGGTGTAGCGTTCGTTACTGTCTGGGTAGCCCGCGAGGCCGAAGGTGCCGGTGTAGTCGCCGACGTTCCGGTCGAGCGTGACGACCGCCACGTCGAAGCCGCGGTTCCGGTCGTCGACCCAGCGTTCGTACGTCTGGACGCGCTCCGCCTCGGCGCGGCCGAAGGGGAACGTTGCGCCGCGCCGGTCGTCGAGCGGGTGGTCGAGGCGGGATTGGAGGTTCGCTCCCGGCGAGACAGTGAGGTCGCTCGCCCACCCGCCCTCCTCGTGGTTGTAGACGCAGTGGGCCGCGGTCAGGACGTGGTTGTCGTCGATGAGCGTCGCCGAACAGCCTCCCGTCATCTCCCCGAAGTCGGCGTCCACCTGCGCAATGGCGCTCCACGGGTACTCTCGCGTAGATTCGACGCGCTCGCGGCCCGGCGAGCGTTCCCCGTCGACGACACCGCCGTCGCGTGCCGGGACGGTCCCGTCGAGATAGCGGTCGGTCCCGGTAGTTCGCTCCGCGCCGCTTCGCGTCCGGTTGACGACCTCCCCGCTGTCGAGGCGGTACTCGATGATGGTGACGTTCCGTGGCCCATCGGTCGCCGAGACTGTCGTTTCCGTGGCGGTAACGTTGAGTGTCGTGTTCGCGTCGGTAGCGTTGTGCGTCGTGTTCGTCCCGGTAGCGTTGCCTGTGGCGTTCGTCCCGGTAGGGTTGTGCGTCGTGTTCGTTTCCGTGGAGTTGCGCGTAGACGTGCCGTTGGGGGTCGTGGTCCCGTTCGCATCGCGGGTCGCGTTCGTCTCAGTCGCGGTGCCGTTCTCCGTACCGGCAGTCGCATTCCCCGCGGCGCTGGTGGCGTTCTCGGTTCTGTTTGCCTCGGAGACGTTCCCGTCGGCCGGCTCCGTCGCGTTGTCGCTCTCGTTCGCGACGGTTCCGTTCGTGTCACCCGGATTCGTTCCGTTCGCGACGGTTCCATTTTCGACATCGCTCGCCGTCGTGTTCCCCGTCAGGTTCCCCGTCGCCCCGGCGACGGGTGCCAGTATCAGTAGTGCGGCGAGCGCTACCGCGGCTACGCTACCCGCTGTGACGCGCCACGCCCGCTCCCCTGGGCGCGGCCTCCCCCTTCTCTGCATGCTCCAGTTCACTCGTCTATTGGGTTTAAAACTACTGGAGTCTGATACAAATGATCCGCTGGATGGGCAAAACAAAGTTCCACGGGTGAAAATGACAGTATAATCCGATTAAGTTTAAATACTATTATGTTATTGCTACACCTAGAACTGACATGTCTGCCGGGGGAGATGGGGGGGTCCTGAGAAGCCGTGGCACCGGAAGACGAACAACGAAACTGTCCGTAAGGCGCGTCCTCGCGGTCCTCATGACCATAGCGATGGTCTTCTCGCCGGTCGCAGGGGCGGCCGGTGCGGCGGTCGCCGCGGGGCCGGCGACCGCGGACGCCGGAGCCGCGACGAACTCCACGGCCGGGGGGAATGCCACGAACCTCGGTGTTTCCGTCCGGGCGGAACTGGCCACCAGCGACGACGGTGATCGGATTCCGGTCATCGTCGTCCTCGAATCGCAACCCGACAACCGGTTCGGCGATGACACGAGCACCGAGCGGATGCAGTCGTTCGCGCAGGACCAACAGGCCGGCGTGCGCGATGCCGTCGCCGCGGCGACCGAGCGGGGGGCCGCGGGCGACGTCCGCTCGTTCTGGGTTCGGAACGCCATCGCGGTGAACGCGACCCCGGGCGTCGTCCGCGACCTTGCGGCGCGCTCCGACGTGAAACGCGTCGTCTACGACCAGCCCGTCCACTCGCTCGGAAGCGGGCCGAGCGGACCGCTCGATGGGCTGCTCGACGAACTGGCCGAGGAGGGTACCCTCGCGAACGCCCCGTCGACGCAGGGCTTCGAGCGGACCACGAGTGGTGACCGGGCCTGGGGCGTCGAGTACATCGGCGCCGACGCCGTGCAGGACCGGGGCGTTGACGGCTCCGGCGTGAACGTCAGCGTCGTCGACACCGGCATCGATGACGAACACCCCGCGCTTCGCGGACGGGTCATCGAGTGGCAGGACTTCGTCGCCAACAACACCGAGCCGGTCGACCCCGACGGCCACGGGACGCACGTCGCCGGCACTATCGCCGGTCAACCCGGTAGAGAGCACGCCGTCGGCGTCGCTCCCGACACCAACCTCTTCGGCGCACGCGCGCTGGATGCGAACGGCGCCGGCGACATGTCCGACATCATGGCCGCCTTCGAGTGGAGCGTCAACCAAAGCGCGGACGTCGTCTCCGCGAGTCTGGGCATTCCGCCGAAGGCTGTCGAAACGACCGGCGAATCTGAGCTCAACAGTTCCGAGACGCTATCGCGAAACGTCTCGGTTCCGGCGAACATCAGCGCCACCGGCTATCAACCGGCCTCGGTGTTCGTCCGCGTCGCACCCGGCGACAACGTGGCGAACCGCTCGGCCGCGATGGCGAACCTCTCGGTTTCCTTCTCCGGGCCGAACGGGGAGGCCCTCCAGCGCAACCGGGCCGACTGGCTCTATCAGGCCGGAGTCTTCCCGAACACGACGGGGCTCTGGAAGTACAAGCCCGCCTCGGGTCCCGTTCCGGGCGGCAACTGGTCGCTGGAAGTGACCAATGCCGGCGGGTCGGTCCCCGTCGAGTACGACGCGATCGCGATCTACCCCTCGAACGGCAGCGACGAACTCTCCGCGTTCGTCGACGACCTCGCGAACACGACGAACGTCACGCCGGTCGTGGCCGCCGGTAACGGCGGCTTCGAACTCGGCAACCGCTCCATCGGCTCGCCCGGCGCGGCGGCATCGGCGATTACGGTCGGCGCGAGCGCCGAGGGGACGAATGATGTCGCCGGCCTCTCCAGTCGCGGTCCGGTCGGCTTCGACGACGCGAAGCGGGCCGGTATCGACGTCATCGCGCCGGGTATGAACGTCCTCTCGACGATACCCACGAACCAGACAGCCGACGGCGTGCCCGCCTACGGCACCAAGAGCGGCACGTCGATGGCGACGCCCCACGTCGCCGGCGTCGCGGCTCTCATGTTGGACGCCGCGAACGGCTCGCTGAACCGGACGCAACTCACCGACCGCCTCAAATCGACCGCCCAGCCCGCGCCCGACGCGCCGAACGCGGTTGGGGCCGGCGTCGTCGACGCGTGGGCCGCGGTGAACGCGACGACGACCCTAAGTGCGACGGCGAACGGCTCGCTCGCCCGCCACGAACTGTACGGCGGCCTCGCCGGCGAGCAGGGCAACTACGACGACGTCCTGATTCCGGCCTTCGAGGACGGACAGGACGCGAGCGGCGGCGCCCCCGACATCTGGGTCGTCGAACGGGACGTCGGTGAAAAGCTCGCCGTCCGCACGTACAACGACGCCCCGAACGCGACGTTCACGCTGTTCGCCGACACCGACCGGGACGATTCGACCGGCGCGCAGCGCGGCTCCGACGTGAAGATCGTCGTCGAGCGGCGCAACGAGAGCGGTGACCTGAACACGACCACGACGGTGTACGCGTACAGCACCACGAACACCACGTTCGAGCGGGTGGAGGACCGCTACGCGGGCGTCGAGATGGTCCGCGAGAACTACCTCTCGGTGTGGACGGACGACGCGCTTCCGACGTCCTTCGAGTGGCACCTCGTCGCGGAGACGCCCGACGGCACCGGCTCCGACGCCTTCCCGGCGCAGGGGACCGGCCAGAAGGCCGTACCGTCCATCGTGAACGTCTCGGTCCCCGCCCAGGCTGTCGCGTGGGACACCGGTCCGGGCGTGCCTGACGCGGGCACGAACCTCACATTCACGCTCTCCGGGCCGGACGGTGAGTCCCTCGACCAACGGGTCGCGAAGACGGGCGCGAACGGCACGGCCAACGCCACGCTCACGCTACCGTACAACACCTCCAAGGACTGGCGCCTCGAGAACTTCGAAGTCTCCATCGCCGACGAGTACGGCAACTCGGTCGCCGAGGAGATAGAGGCCTACCCGAAGGAGGCGGCCATTCACTACGGCGACCCCATCTACCAGGACGACGGACTCCAAGTTGAGGACCGGGATTACCGCGCCGACCCTGACGAGACGCTGACGGTGAACATCCCGATTCACTACGAGACTCCCGACGGCGTGGTTCCGTACAACGGGACGGCCGACCTCATCGTTGACGGCCTGGGTGAGGGCGTTACCTACTCCGATGTCTCCGTTGAGCGCGGGGTGTTGACCCAGCAGGTTGACCTCTCGATGCTCCAGGACGGCACGACGGACGCGAACATCGAAGTCCGGCCCCCCGACCAGGGGTACGATGACTGGGCCGGCGACATCCGCATCGGCACCGAGGCGGATGCGTCCTTCGCCCCCCCCGCTCACACCGTCTCGCCGGGCGGCACGGCGAACTTCTCGGTACAGCTCACCCGCTCGGAGGACGGCGCCACGCGCCCCCTCAACGGCACGGCCGCCTACGAGGCCCTGTGGCTCACCGATATCCAGGTGTATTCGCTGGCATCGAACCTCTCCGGTTCGCTCGGGGCCGACCTCAAACGCCTCGCGACCGGCGACTCGGTGACGCTCGACGCCGGTGAGCGCGAGCGGGTCCGGAACGCCGTTGAGTCGACTGCGGTCGCTCCCGACGAGCGGACCGGACAGCTCCCGACGGACGCCCGCGGCCGGGCGGACCTCTCCGTGACCGCGCCCGACGACACCGTCTTCGGCATCGTACGGGCGCGCGCGGCGAACGTCTCTTCCGCGTCGGCCACCGGAATCGTCACTGTCGAAGACCGCCTGTCGGGCTACTTCGACCGGCGGACGGAGCCGGCCGAGAGCCCTGAAAACGACCTCTACGTCTCCGGCGAATGGGTGACCCCCACGAACGCCTCCTCGCACTACGAGGTTGACGTGACCTACCGTCCCGCGGACTACTCCGCGCCGCGGAACGTCACGGTCTCGCTGTACGCGACGACGGGCGCCACGAAGAACGTCACCCTCAATTCGGAAGGGCGGGCCACGGTGAACGTCTCCGCTCCGACTGTCGGTCCCGACGACCCGGCGGGGATGACGGACCAGGGGGTTTTGGGAGTCGTCCAGAACCTCAGTAACCCCGACGGACGGGCCATCAGCGACACCTACGACTGGATCAGCGCGCCGTTCGAGCGCCCCGAGACGCCACCCCACCGGGTGGAAGCCGAGTCGACGGTGACGTTCGACGACGACACTCTGCGCGTCAACCTCTCCTACGTCAACGAGACCGGCGCGCCCGCCGACCCGACATGGACGCTGCTACGCGTGGCCTCGCCGAGCACGTACGGAACCACCTCCGACGTGGCGGTGACGTACGTCAACCCGCAGAACCGGACACCGTCCTACACGTTCGACGCGCCGACCGACCCGACGACGCCCCGCGAGTTCGAGGCCGAGGCGCGTACGGGCATCCCGCCGAGCTGGTACTTCGGCGGCGGCGGATACGCTCGAGCGGACGGACTCACGGTCCAGAGTTCGGTTCCCAACCCGATGGTCGCGGGCAACACGACGTACGTCTCGGTGAGCGCTACCGACCGGAACGGCGACCCCGTGCCGAACGCGACGGTCGTCTGGGATTACCAGGCGTTTTCCGCGGTGAACGCCAGCGAGCACACCCAATTCCCGCGCCCCCGGAAGGGCGGCTACGAGGTCGGGACGACCGGCGCTGACGGCACCGCGACCATCCCCGTCCACTTGGACGCTGACCTCGCGGGCGAACCTGTCCGGACGCGGGCCCGCGTGACGACGGACAACGTGAGCGTCGTGGGCAACGAAGGATTCACCAGACCCACGCTCTCGGACAAGCCGGACCTCAGAAGCGACCTCAACGTCCCCGACACCGTCGCACCCGACGAGAACATCCCCGTGAGCGCGACGTTCACCAACGGCGGGAGCGTGACAGCGACGAACGCGACCTACGTCCTCCGCTTCTACAACGAAACCGCCAGGGCGATGGAGGAGCTCAACGGCGTGAACCGGACGCTCGAACCCGGCGAGTCGTTCACTCTCAGCGGGACGGTCACGGAGAACCTTTCGGAATACGAGATCCGTGCGTTCGCCGACTTCAACGAGACGGTTGACGAGCTCGACGAGTCGAACAACGGGGACGTGAAATTCGTCGAGGTAGTCACGCCGAAGCCGGACCTCGTCGCCGAGATCGACGCGCCAGACGCCGTCGACCAGGACGAGAACGTCTCGGTGAACGCGACGTTTACCAACGCCGGCAACGAGAACGCAACGGACGCCACCTTCGACGTGCAGTCCTACAACGTCTCCTCCGACTCGTGGGAGACATTCGCCGAAGTCTCCGGCGCCCTCGATGCGGGCGAGTCCCTCACGCTGAATGGGACGGTCATCCACGACCAGAGCGCCTACGAGCTCCGCGCCCGCGCCGACGTGGGCAACAACGCCAGCGAATCGAACGAGGACAACAACATCGACCTCGCCTTCGTCGAGGTGAACCAGCCGGACCTCGTCGCCGCGCTCGACGCGCCCGACGCTGTCCAGCAGGGCGAGAACGTCTCGGTGAACGCGACGTTCACCAACGCCGGAACTGCGAACGCAATGGGGGCCAGCTTCGTCCTCCAGTTCCACAACCAGTCGTCAGATAGTTGGGAGACCTTCGCCGAAGTCTCCGAGGCTCTCGACGCGGGCGAGTCGCTGACGCTGAACGGGACGATCACCCACAACCAGGGTAGTTACGAGGTACGCGCGGTAGCTGACTTCGGTGAAAACGTCCCCGACGAGTCGAACGAGGACAACAATCTCGCCTACGCCACTGTCGACGTCGCCGGGCCCGCACCCGACCTCGTGACCACGCTCGACGCGCCGGACACCGTCCCCGCGGGCGAGGACGTCACCGCGACGGCGACCTTCGAGAACGTCGGCGACGCGACCGCCGAGAACGTGACCGCCGGCATCGGACTCAGAACTGACGATGGGCCGCTGAAGACACTCAACCGGACTCTCGAGCCCGGCGAGTTGGCGACCCTCTCGGTTACGGTGAACCGGGATGTCACGGAGTACCCGTTCGTCGCGGCTGCGGTGCTCAACGGGACCGACGATGACCCCACGCCCGACAACAACTTCGCCTTACACAACGTGACCGTCACCGGCCTATCGAACGACGCCGTCGAGTTCGGCTTCGAGCCGGCGAACGAAACTGCCGACGCCGGGGAGACGCTCACGATGAACGTCACCGCCGATACCGGGAACGCCAGCCTCTACGGCGCGACGACGGTCGTCGACTACGACACCGACCTGCTGAGCGTCACCGCCATCGAGGCCGGTGGGTTCCTCGCGAGTGACGGCGCGAACACCACCGTCGTGGCGCCCGAGATAGACGACGCCAACGGCACCGCCGAGATATCGGTCACGCGGCTGAACGATACGGAGGCAGGGTCGAGCGGAATCTCCGGGAACGGGACGCTGGCGACGCTGACCGTCGAGGTCGCCGCCGACGCACCGGCCGGGGCGAGTGCCGCCCTCTCCATCGGCCAGGAGACGCAGCTCTCGGACGCCGACAAGAACCCGATACCCTACGTGGGGAACCACACGACGATAACCGTCGAAACGGTCGACGTGTCGGTCGGGGCGTCCATGTACGACACGGTGTTGAACGTCGGCTCCGCCGCTCCGGTCGCCGTGACCGCGAGCGCGCCGGGTGCCACCCTCGATCGCGTCGATGTCGTCGGGCCGTTCGGCGAGCGGAACGAGACGTCACCCGACAGCGACTCCTTCGACGACTCGCTCACCGTCACACCGAGCACGAGCACGTGGAACGGCGAGTCCTACAACGAGGTGAACGTCACCGCGGAAGCGAGCGTCGGCGAGACGGTCGCCCGCGACGACGTCTCCGTGACGGTCCACATCGCGGGTGACGCGACCGGCGACGGAACGGTGAACATCTTCGACGCCGTTTCGGTGGGTACCGCGTGGGACACCACCGCGGGCGACGCCCGCTACGGCGGCGCGCCGGACCTGAACAGCGACGGGGAGGTCTCGGTGGAGGACGCTGCGCTCCTCGGGCAGAACTGGAAGAACAGCACAGAGGTGTTCCTCCGATGAAAAACAGCTCACGAAATGCAGGACGCGCGGCCCTCGGCCTCGCGCTGGTCGTGCTCCTCGCGGTCCAACCTGTCGCGGGCGCCGTCGCGTTTCCGGCCGCCCAAGACGCCGGCAGCGCGTCGCTCGCGCAGACTGACGAACCGGCCGCTGCGAGCGTGACGGCGGGCAACGCCACGCTCTCCGGTCCGGTCGAGGCCGGCGAGACGTTCACCGTAAACGTCACCGTGGACAGTACCGACGCGGTGTACGGCGCGCAGGCTACGCTCAGCTACGACGCCACAGTGCTCGATGTTGAGGACGTCATGCCGGGCGACTTCTTCGGCTCCGGAACGACGAACATCACGACAAACGAGGCTGAGGCGGGCCGCATCAACTACGGGCAGGCGCTCCGCGGCGACGTTTCGGGAGTTAGCGGTGAGGAGACACTCTTCACCGTACGCTTCCGGGCCACCGAGGGAGCGCAGGGCCCGACGACCCTGAGCGAACTCGGCCTCTCGGAGGTCATCCTCAGCGACGCCGACCAGGACCCGATTCTCTCGGCGACCGTTTCCGGCACGGTGAGCGTCACCGACGGTACGGCGCCGACGGCCCGCCTCGACGTTCCCGACCGAGTCGCCGCGGGAACGACCTTCAGCGCGAACGCGAGCGCCTCGACGGACAACGGCACCATCGCGAACTACACCTTCGCGGTCGACGGGGAAACGGTCCAGTCCTCGGCGGGCCCGACCGCGAATCTGACGCTCTCGACGGAGGGGAACCACACAGTTTCGGTGAACGTCACCGACGTGGCGGGGAACACGGACACAGCGACTGCGACCGTCTTCGTCGTCCCCGGCGCGGACCTCCGCGCGAGCGTCTCGGCGCCGGAACGCCAGCTCCTCTCCGAGGACGTCGTGGCGAACGTGACGATGACGAACGTCGGGACCGACGCCGCGCCGATGGCGACGCTCCGCCTCGACGCTCAAGGGACCTACTATTCGCGCGACGACGAGACGACGAGCGAGTCGTGGAACGTCTCGCTCGCCGCCGGCGAATCAGTCACCAAGGAGATGAACCTCACCGACTGGGTCCGCGACGAGTTGAACCCTTACTCGCTCGCCTCCGGACGCATCTCGCTGGTCGCGCTGGCCGACGCGACGAACAACGTCACCGAGGCCAACGAGGGGAACAACCGAGCGACGGCGAGGACGACGGCCACCTTCAGCGAATTCGACCTCTACGTCCGCGCCGACGACCGGCTTCCGAACAAGTCCCGTCCGGTCACGGTCTACGTCCGCAACGACGGGAGCGCGACGATCACCAACCGGACGGTGAACGTCAGCTTCGGCGACGGCGAATCGACGATGTTCCCGTTAGACGAGGTCGCGCCCGGCCGGAGCGAAACGACTGAACTGAACCACTCCTACGAGGACCCCGGCGACTACACGATCAATGCGACTGCCGGCGACGAGAGCGACCGCGAATGGATTGACGTCGTCGAGTTCGACCTGGACGCCGACATCTACGCCCCGGAGACGGTCGAAGGCGACTCGACGTTCCGGGTGTACGGCGATATCGACCCGAACATCCCCTCGGACGTCAACGTCACCCTCGACCTCCCGGCGAACCTCACGACCAACGACCTGCTCGAGCGAGCGGAAACCGACACTTGGGGAACGTGGGACATGTGGTCGGTGCGGGCGCCGTCGGGCGCCGCCGGCGACACCTACGAGCTGAACGTCTCCGCGAGCTCGCGTAACGAGACGGTCTCCGAGACCACGAACGTGACCGTGAAGGTGCCGACGGTCCGGGCGAGCGACACCGCCTCGGTGGCGCTGGCCAACGAGACGGAGAACGGCACGACGAGCATCGAGGTCCGGGGCGAACAGACCTTCGCGCACAACCTCACCCTCTCGGTGCAGGCCGGCGCGGAGGGGCGGACGCTGGACGGCTTGCAGTACTTGTTCACCTACCCCTACGGCTGTGTCGAACAGACGACCTCGCCGATGCTGGCGGCACTCTACACCGACCAGTACTACCGCGACCGACCGTCGCCGGACGACTACGACCGCGACCGGACGAACCGCTCGATACTCGGCGGCGTCCGGCGGCTCGCGCCGGACGGCGAGGCGGGCCAACACGAGACCGGCGCGTGGAGCATGTGGGGCAACGACCCCAGAGGCGACATGTTCTACACCGCCTACGCCTTCCGCGGGATGACGGCCGTGCGAAACGACCCCGTGCAGAGCGAGCGCACCAAGGTGAAGGAGCTCGCGTCGAACGCGACCGACTTCAACGAGACGGTGTTCTGGCTCCGCGACAACCAAGAGAGCGACGGCGCGTTCCCCTCCGACGGCTACTTCCTCGACAACGACGAGTCGATGACCGGCTTCGTCACCATCAGTCTCTCGCAGGCGGGGCCGTTCAACGAGAGCGCCAACGCGGCCGCCGACGAAATCCGGCGGAACGCCACCGGGTTCCTCCTCGCTGAAGAGGAGTCGGGTAGCTGGGGCGACAACCGCTCCACGGCGCTCGCGCTGTGGGGCCTCCAGTCCGCCGTCGAGAGCGACGCGTTGAACGAAAGCACCGAGCAGGCCGCCAACGAGTCCATCGCCAACGCCACCGCGCACCTCATCGACGTGCAGGGCGACGATGGCGCGTGGCGCGCCGAGTCGGGCTACTACTGGGACTCGACCGGCCGCGACAGCATCGCCACGAGTTACTCGCTACTGGCGCTGAACGCGACCGGCATCGACGCCGACGACAACGAGACGCTCAGCGCGGGCGTGACCCACCTCGTCGGCGTCTACGAGGAAGGCGGCTCTTGGGGCGACACCGAGGCCAGCGCCGTCGCGATTCAGGCGCTCCAGACGCTCGGACAGGGCCTCGAAGCCGTCGACCGGACGGTCGACGTGACGGTCGCCGACGACGACGGCGACATCACGAAGACGGTCAGCGTCTCGTCGACCGACAACAGCGAACAGGTGGCGTTCACCGACTCGGAGCTCGAACGGCTCCGCAACGGCAGCGTCACGAAGGACATCACGGTGAACACGACCGACGGTGGGTTCGGAGCGACGGTCGTCGCCTTGGAGAACGACCAACTCGTCAACCGGACGCAGTACGAGGCGAACACGGAGGACGACACTGAGACGTTCTCCGTCTCCGCGATGGACGGCGCAGTCGGCACGACCGCGCTCACGGAGGAGGCCGACGGCTCGCCCTCACCGTTCACCGCGACGCTCGGCACGGAGGGAACGCTTACGACGAGGGACGCGACGCTCGCGGTGACGGTCAATAACACTGCCGACGAGACGCTGCTCAACCCCATCGTGGAGGTGCCCATCACCGGCGCGATGAACGCGAGCAACGCCTCGGCGTACACGGTCGTGAACGACTCTCAGGAATCGGTGACGGTCGACATCATCAACAGCAGCTTCACGGACGGAACCTCCGTGAGCGTCTTCGGCCGCGAGGTGCCCGCTGACGCCGAGCGGACCTACTACCTGAACGTCTCCTTCGGCTCGCCCGGCGAGGTGGCCCTTGAGGCGGACGTGCGGCCGCTGTACAACGAGTCGCTGAACGCCCGGCCGAACGCGACCTTCGACGTGAAGGGCGTCGGGAACCTCAACGTGCGGGTGGCGAACGCCACCGCGGCGAACGCCACGTCGGTCTCGTTCAGCGGGCTGCGCACGCCCCTCGATACGAACGGGAGCGCGAACGTGACGCTTCCCTCGGGAGGAACGAACGTCTCGGCGGACGCGACGGGCGCGCTCGAACTGCCGAACCTCTCGGTGACGGTGCCGCGCTTCGGCACGCAGAACGTCTCCTACACGCCGGCGCCGCGCTACCCCGACCCGACGGCCGTCGCCCACGTCGGCGACGCCGCCGTCCTTCCCGGTTCGGTTAGCCGGGTCGAGCGGACGGTCCCGAACGCCACGGCGGCCGGGGAGCGCAACGTCTCCTTCACCGTCGCGGACACCGCGGGTCAGGCCGTCGTCGCCTTCGAGACGCCCGCCGGCTACAACCAGTCGGGAATCACCCTCTCGGGGAACGTCATCTCGCAGAACGTCTCCCGGGCGGGCAACCTCACGGTCCTGAACCTGAACGCCACCGGTGACGTCGGCGTCGACGTCGCCTTCGACGGCTACGTGCTCGGGAACGTCTCGGGCGACGCCGGCGTCACCGACGACGACGCGGCGGCCATCGCCGACATCGCGGCCGGAAACGAAACCGGCCCGCCGTCCGCCGACGTGAACGGCGACGGCCGTGTAACCGTCGTGGACGCGATGTACGCCGCGCAGTACGCCAACGGCGAACGCGATGCCGACTACTCGGGGGTGGGGGCGTAGATGCGCCGCACTGCCCTCGCCCTCGTGCTCGTCGCGTTCGCGCTCGGCGGCGCCGCCCTCACGGGCGCGCAGACCGCCGACCCGACGGTCACACCCGTCGTTCCGGACGACGTGACGGAAGGGGAGACCGCGGCGGCGTCGCTCAACGCCACGGACACGCCCGACGACGCCAACGTCGGTGCCTACCGGATGAACCTCTCCTACGACCCGAGCGTGGCGAACGTCACAGCGTCCGATACGAGCACGTTCACCGTCCGGACTCGTCGCCCGACCGCGGGCGTCCTGACGGTCGTCGGTTACACCGACCAGTCCACGACCGCCGGGGGCGACCTCGCGCTCGCGTCGCTGACGGTCACGGGCGAGTCCACGGGCGACAGCGACCTCGACGTGACAGTCGAGCGCTTCACCGACACGAACGGGACCGCCCTTCCCTACAGCGTCTCGAACGCCACTTTCGAGGTGACCGCGACGAGTACAACGACCACGATGAATACTACGACTACGACGTCGGCCAACACCACCACCAGCGGTGGCGGTGGCGGCGGTGGTGGCGGTGGTGGGTTCTTCCCCGCGCCCGAAGACTCGACGACAACGACTACGACGGGCACGACGACTACGACGACGGAGCCCACGACGACCACGGAGTCCACAACCACGGAATCCACGACTACCACGACGGAGACGACGACGGAATCCACGACCGAGACGACCTCCCCCACGACGACGGAATCCACGACCGAGACGACGGATAGCGGGGGAACTCCCGGGTTCGGCGTTCCGATTGCCCTCCTCGCACTGACGGCCGCGGCGCTGCTGGCCCTGCGCCGACCATGACCGGCGCCCGGCGCGCGCTGCTCTGTTGTGTGCTCGTCCTCTGTTCGCTCGCCGCGCCCGCGGCCACGAGCGCGCAGGCCCAGTCGGCACCCGCGTCGTTCGGCGTCACCGGGCCCGAATCGGTGTCGGCGGGTGAGACCGTCACGCTGAACGTGACACTCGACACCGACACGCCCGCGTACGCCGTCTCCGCCGACCTCCGAATCGAAGGCGGACGGGCGCTCTCGATGGAGATGGGGCCGTTCCTCGGCTCCGACCTCCTCGTGCTCGACCGGAGCGCGAGCGGCGGCTCTGCGTCCTTCGGGGCCACCCGCGCGGGCGTCGACAGCGGCGTCTCGGGGGCCGGGACGGTCGCGCAGGTGACGGTGGCGGTGCCCGATGACGCCACGGGACCGCTGTCCGTTTCCTTTACCGATACCGGCGTCGCCGACCCGAACGCCACGGAGGTCGCGACGACGGGGGCGGCCCTCGAAATCCCGCTCGCCGGGCCGACCGACTCGGGCGACTCGGATGACTCGACCGACTCGGGCGACTCGACCGGCGGCGGAATCGGGACGGGAGACGACGACGCCGGCTCCGACACGGCTTCCCCCGTCAGCGACGCTCTCGGTTCCGAAGAGGGGTCGACAGCAGTTGTCGCGCAGGTCGCGGAGGACGTCTCGCTCGACACGGTCGCCCGGGCGCTCCGGGCGAACGGGGCCCGAAGCACGTACACTCTCCCGGGTTCCCACGCCGTCGGGGCGCGCATCGACGCCGGGGCCGCCGGGACGCCCGCCGGTATCGAGGGCGTGACGGCGCTCCGAACCGCGAACGAGGCCGCACCGAGCGGGACGGCACAGGTGAGTGCCGAAGCCATCGGCGCCGGCCGGGCCCGTGCCAGCGTCGACGTGCCCGTGTCGGTCCCGCGGGTCGCCGTCTCCCTCCCCACGTTCGAGGGGGCGGTCGCGCCCGAAAAGGTCGTCTTCGACGCCGCGGGTGCGAACGGAACGCTCACGGTGGCCGCCAGCGGGGTCCCGGCGGACGCGCCGGCCTTCGAGCACGAGTCGCTCGGCGGCTTCACCGTCTCTCATCCGGGCATCGAAGCGTCGAACGTCACGGTGCGTTTTGCCGTCGAGGGAGGTCCGGGGAACGTCTCGCTCTATCGGCTGGCGGGGTCGTGGACGGCGCTACCGACCGAGCAAACCGGTGGGACGTACCGCGCCACGGCGCCCGGTTTGTCGGCGTTCCTGGCTGGCACGAACGGGACGAGCGGAACGAACGCACCCGCGACGATGAGCACGTCGACCGCCGAGGAAACCACGACCACGGCCGCGGGGCCGGAGACGGCGCCGACTACGACGGCAAGCGGTGGAACGCCCGGGTTCACCCTCGTCGGGGCGCTCCTAGCGCTCGTGATTTCGGCGTTCGTCGCGGCTGAACGGCGGAAGGAGTAGGAGTTAGACTTCGACGACCGGGTTTTCGAGCGTCCCGATGTCCTCGATGTCGATGGTGACCGTGTCGCCCTCCTTCAGGGTGAAGGACTCAGGGGGAACCAGCGACGTACCCGTCAGCAACACGGCGAGTTCGGGAACGGCGTTGTGCTTCGTGTAGTAGTCGACGAGTTCGTCGACGCTCCGTTTCATCTGGCCGGTGTCGGTGCCGTCCTCGAAGACGACCTCGCCGTCGCGTTCGATTTCGACGGTCATCTCCAGGTCGTGGGGGTCGACGCCGCCGGCGGAAAGAACAGCAGGACCGACGGAACAGCACTTCTCGTACACCTTCGCCTGGGGGAGGTAGAGGGGGTTCTCCCCCTCGATGGAACGACTCGACATGTCGTTACCGACCGTGAAGCCGACGATGTCGCCGCGGTAGAGCACGACGCCGAGCTCGGGCTCGGGGGTGTCCCACCCGGAGTCGGCGCGGATGCCGACCGCGTCGTTCGGGCCCACCGTCCGGGAGGGCGTCGCCTTGAAGAAGATCTCCGGGCGGTCGGCGCCGTACACCTTTCTGTACATGTCGGCGCTCTCCTCGCTTTCGGCCTCGCGGGCCTCCTCGCTGATGAGGTAAGTGACGCCGGCGGCCCAGATCTCCTCAGCGACGAGCGGGCGCCCTGCGTCGTCGAGGTCGTTGACGTCGACGGGCTCGGCCGCGTCGAAGTGTTTCTCCGCGATGGTGTCGATTGCCTCGTCCGCGCCGGCGGCGGTACGGGCCAGGCCGCGGAAGGAGCTGAACTGCGGGTCGGACGCCGAGAGGTCGTAGGCGTCGTCGCCGTCGCGGGCCACGACGCGGGCTCCGTCCTCGCCGTCGAGTCGGTAGTAGCGCATACCGGCGGGTCCGCGCGCCGAAAGATAAATCCGACGGGTTCGGCGAGGGCCCCGCTACTCGGCGCGGTCGACGGTGCCGGCGACCGCGTCGTCGGGTTCGCCCGTCGGGAAGAACTCGCCGCTGGCGTACCCCTCGTAGCCGGCGTCGTCGAGCGCCGCGAGGAAGGCGGCGTAGTCGATTTCGCCGGTTCCGGGCTCGTTGCGCCCGGGATTGTCGGCAAGGTGGACGTGCCCGATGTCGTCGACGTGCTCCCGGACGTTCCGAACCAGGTCGCCTTCCGTTATCTGCTGGTGATACGCGTCGAAGAGAATCCCCACGTTCGGGGAGTCCACGGCGTCGACGATTTCGTAGCCCTCGTAGGAGGACGTGAGGTAGTACCCGGGGTGGTCGACGCGGGTGTTGAGGGGCTCGGCGACGACCGTGACGCCGTGTTCTTCCGCGACGGGCGCGACCTCGCGGAGGACCGAGACGATTGCCCGGTGTTGGGCGTCGTCGGGCACGGTGTCGATGTTCGGCCCGACGGTCGTGATGACTGTCCCGACGCCCAGGTCGGCGGCGCCCTCGACGGAGCGTTTCAGGTCCGCGACCGCTTGCTCGCGGGTTTCGGGGTTCGCGACCGACGGCTCTTCGGGCTGTTCGATGTTCGACCCCGCGCCCGCGGCGAGGACGCCGCCGAACTCGACGTTCTCCTTCTCGGCCGCCTCCGCGACGGCCTCGCCGTGGCTCTCCCAGTCGAATATCTCCACCACGTCCGCGCCGGCCGCGGCGGCGCGCGCGACTGCGTCGGGGGTCGATTCGCCGTAGACGACGGGGAGCGTGACACCGATTCTCATCGCCGGCCTCCGCGTTCGTGCATACTGCTCCCCGCGTCCCCGGGGACTTTCACTCTACGGGTCGGCCCCCTGACTTACCACTCGGGGGCCGAGTACCGGTACGGCGTGCGGGCGGGGGACAGCCTTAACCTCACGCCGGACGCGGAGACGAGTATGCCACCCACGGTACTCGCCATCGGCGGCACCGCTTTCCCGTTCCACGACTTCGAGCGCGCCGGCCCGCTCATCGCGACGGCGCTCGCCCGCGACGCCGACGTGACGCTCACGACGGAGAAGGAGGATTTGACCGACCTCTCGGAGTACGACGTGGTCCTCGACTATCTGACGGACAGCACGCTCAGCGACGAGCAACTCGACTCCCTGCTCGCCTTCGTCGAGAACGGCGGCGGCTACGTCGGTTTGCACTGTGCCTCCGACCTGACGAGCGTCGAGCCCGACGACCCCGAGGAGGTCTTGGCGGGCCGCGACGAGCCGTTCCCGGCGCTCCGCGAACTGATCGGTGGCCACTTCATCACCCACCCCGAGGAGTCCGAGTACGAGGTCGAAATCACGGTCCCCGGTCACGAGATCACCGAGGGCGTCTCGGACTTCACCGTCTTCGACGAGCCCTATCAAGTCGCGTGGGACGACGACGTGCGCGTCCTCGCGGAGATGAACCACCCCGACCTCGAAACCTATCCCGTCGCGTGGACGAAGGCCTACGGTACTGGAAGGGTCTTCTACCTCTCCATCGGCCACACCGACGAGACGTTCGCCACCCCCGAGTTCCAGACCCTCCTGGCCAACGGCGTGCGCTGGGCGGCCGGCGAATAGGGGGCGAAGGCCAAAGGCTATTCCCGGGGGCGACGACTCCCCTCCATGAGCGAGAAGGAGAAGATGCTCGCGGGCGAGCCCTACGACCCCGACGACCCGGAGCTCGTCGTGGACCGCGAGCGCGCGCGGGAGTTGACCCGACGATACAACGCGACGGACCCCGGCGCCGAGGAGCGCCCTGACATCCTCGATGACCTCCTCGGGTCGGGCGGCGCCGACGCGACGATAGAGCCGGATTTCAAGTGCGATTACGGCTACAACATCGAGGCCGGCGAGGGCTTCTACGCGAACTTCGACTGCACAATCTTGGACTCCGCGCCCGTGGACATCGGCGCGAACACCCAGTTCGGTCCGGGCGTCCACGTCTACACCGCGACCCATCCCTTGGACCCCGAACAGCGGGAGCAGGGCGTCGAGTACGCCGAACCCGTCTCGATAGGCGAGAACGTCTGGGTCGGCGGCAGCGCGGTCATCAACCCCGGCATCTCCATCGGCGACGACAGCGTCGTCGCCTCCGGCGCGGTCGTTGTCGACGACGTGCCAGAGGGCGTCGTCGTGGGCGGGAACCCCGCGCGGGTGTTCAAGGAGCTTTAGAGCCGGCGTTTCGCGTAGAGCGCGTAGACGAGCAGGCAGACGCCGAGAAATCTGATTCCCCGTTCGAGAACTATCAACGAGAGCCCCGCGACAAGGCTCCGAGCGACGAGCGCGTCGTGTGCGATTTCCTCGGCGACCCCGACGAGCGGCGAGACGACGAGCACGAGGGCGAGCCCGGCGGCGAGATAGCGCGTCGTCTGGTCGCCGCTCCGGCGGGCCGCCCGGAACGCCTGCACCGAGACGACCGCACCGAGGGGGAGCGCCGCGAGCGAGAGCACCGACCCGAACAGCGCGAGGGTCGCGGCGTTCATAGCCCCTCCCAGAACTCGCTCAACCTGTCGGCGGGGTCCTCCTCGACGCTGAGGGTGAACTCGCCGTCTTCGAGTCCGACGTGGAGACCCCGCAGGCGGGCCGTGTAGACGCTCCGATGGTTCCCGTCGGGGTCGTACTCCCCGCGCTCGGTGAGCAGGTCGGCGTCGTTCAACTCCGCGATGCGGCGATAGACGGTCGCGCGGGAGGCGTCACACGCCTCCACGAGTTCGGGTGCGGACATGGGTTCTCGGCTTGTAACCGCGAGGAGGGTGCGGGCGCACTCGTCGGCGAGGAGGGCGAACACGTCTTCGGGGTCCGGGTCCTCGGGCACGGTTGACAGTTCACCGCGCGATACATAATACCGTCAGCGGCGTCGCAGCCGCTGAGACGGGACTCCGAGCGCTCCCGAATCACTCTCGACGTGACGTCCCAGGCCCGGCGCGGTTCCCACGACTACGACCCTGTTCACCGTTCCGTATCGTTTTAATCGCCGCCTCCCGAATCTCTGGTATGGTCGAGTTCTCCCTCATCCTGCCGCCGGAACCCGACGAGCGATGGCAACTCGCGAAACAGCTGGGCGTCACGAGCGCCGTCGTCCACCCCCTCGAAATCGGGGACAACAAAACGCAGTGGTCGTACGACGATTTGAACGGCCTCACCAACTGGTACGAGGACGCCGGGCTCTCGGTGGACGTCATCGAAGGGTCGGTGCCCATCTCGGACACCGTCCGGCTCGGAAAGGAAGGGCGGGACGAGGACATCGAGGTGTTCAAGCAGTTCTTGAGAGACTGCGGCGAGGTCGGAATCCCCGTCGTCGCCTACGACTGGATGGCCGGCGTGCGCTGGGCGCGCACGGAGGCTCACCTCGAATCCCGCGGCGGCTCCTATGTCACGGGCTTCGACAACGAGAAGGCACAGGGGGGAACCCAGGAGATCGACGCGACCCACGAGGACCTCTGGGAGGCGCTGGAGTACTTCCTGAACGAGGTAATTCCGGTCGCCGAGGAGGCGGGCGTGAAACTGGCGCTCCACCCCGATGACCCGCCCCGCGAGGAGCTCCGGGGGGTCCCCCGCATCGCCACGTCGGTCGAGAACTACCAGCGGGTGCTGGACCTCAACGACTCCCCGCATAACGGTATCACCTTCTGCCAAGGCAATTTCGCGGCGATGGGCGCGGACATCCCCGCTGCCATCGAGAAGTTCGGCGAGCGCATCCATTTCGTCCATTTCAGAGACATCGAGGGCGATTCGGAGCAGTTCGTCGAGACGTGGCACGACGACGGCCCCTCCGACATGCTCGCGGCGATGCGGGCCTACGAGGAACACGTCGGCGCGGACGTCCCGATGCGCCCGGACCACGTGCCCACCACGGTGCGCGAGGACAACTCCAATCCGGGCTATCACACCGACGGGCGGCTGTTCGCCGTCGGATACATGCGTGGTCTCCGGGAGTCGGTGCGGGCGGAGTAAGGGAAGTGGCGGGGCGACAGAGGAACCGGTAGGGTGGCGCGGGGGAGCCGAGACGTTTTCACCCCCCGGACTGAACGTTCGATATGGAACCGACTTCCCCCACTGCGGTCGCGGACTACGAGGCCCACACCGGCGAGGGGCCGGTCTACCACGCCGACGAGAAGCGCGTCTATTCACTCGACATCCCCGACGGCGAACTCTACCGGTACAACCCCGAGAACGGCACGAGCGAACTCGTCTACCGCCGCGACGGCCCCGAAGAATACATCGGCGGCTTCACCGTCCAGGCCGACGGCACCCTCCTACTGTTCGAGGAGGGGGGCCGCATCGAACTCTACGACGACGGCGCCACCAAGGCCGTCGTCGAGACCATCGAGGGCGAGGAGGGAAAACGATTCAACGACGTCATCGCGGACCCGCGCGGCCGGGTGTTCTGCGGGACGATGCCCGCCGACGGCGAGGGCGTCGGCTCGCTCTACCGCCTCGACACCGACGGTTCGCTCACTCAACTCCGCGACGACGTGGGTCTCCCCAACGGGATGGGATTCACCCCGGACCGGGAGTCGATGTACTTCACCGACACCGTCGCGGGCGAGATCCTGCGCTACGACTACGACGAGGACACGGGGGGCCTCTCGAACCCCGAAACCGTCGTGTCGGGCGGCGCACCGGGCCATCCCGACGGGATGACCGTCGACGCGACGGGCCACCTCTGGTCGGCGCGCTGGGGTGGCGGCTGCCTGGCCCGCTTCACGCCGGACGGCGAACCCGCCGGCCGGGTCGAATTCGACGCGAAGAAGGTCTCCTGTCTGACCTTCGCGGGCCCGGACTACACCGACGTGTACGTGACGACGGCGCTTGGTCCCGGCGAGGGCCCCGCGAACACGAGAAAGGAGGAGGGCCCCGACGCGGGCAAGCTGTTCCGCCTCGACTTGGGCGTGCGGGGGCTCCCCGAGTTCCGCTCCCGGGTCGGGCGCTGAGACTCCTTCGGCTGTCCACCTCCGCGTCGCGCTCTCTGCCACGCCGGGTCCCGACGTTCCTCTGAGCGCCTTCATTTAAAGCCCCACGCGCCGAAGGGGAGGTATGTACGAGCGCATCCTCTTCCCAACGGACGGCAGCGAGGGCGCGACGGCGGCCCTCGAGCACGTCCTCGATTTGGCCGCGGCCACCGACGCGAGCGTCACGGTCCTCAACGTGGCCGACACGACGCGGGACAGCGTCACCACCGTCGACGGGGAGGTCGTCGATGCCCTCGAAACGGCGGGCGAGCGAATCGTCGACGAGGCCGCCGAGCGCGCCCGCGAGCGCGGCGTGCCGGTCTCGACCGAGACGATGCAGGGCGCACCCGCCGAGACCATCGCGGACTACGCCGCGGAGTTCGACCTGGTGGCGATGCCGACGCACGGCCGCGGCGGCGTTTCGAGACTCTTCCTCGGGAGCGTCACCGAGCGGGTCATCCGGCGCTCCGAGACGCCCGTGCTCACACTCCGCCCGGAGGCCGACCTCGCGTACCCCTACGAGCGGGTCCTCGCGGCAACCGACGGGAGCGACACCGCCGAGGCGGCGCTCGACGACGCCATCGGGGTCGCGCGCCTCGCCGGCGCGACGTTCCACGCCCTCTCGGTGGTCGACACGGCGAGCTTGGGCGTGGACACCTACTCCACCGCGTACGCCGAGGAACTGGAGGGCCGCGCCGAGAAGGCCGTCGAGACGGCGACGGAGCGGGCGGCCGAGGGGGGACTCGACTCGGTCGTGGGGGCCGTCGAGTCGGGCGCCTCGATTCACGGCGCCGTTCTCGACTACATCGAGGAGAACGACATCGACCTGCTCGTCGTGGGGACCCACGGCCGGACGGGTCTCGACCGCTTTCTCATCGGGAGCGTCGCGGAGAAACTCGTCCGTGCCGCGCCGGTGCCCGTGTTGGTAGTCCGGGAGCAGGAGTAACCCACGTTTATATCCCGGCCGGCGGAAGGGCCGATATGGACACCGACCTCTCCGGACGAACCGCACTCGTCACCGGCGCGGGCCGCGGAAACGGCCGCGCCATCGCCATCGAACTCGCGGCGCTCGGCGCGAGCGTCATCGTCAACGACCTCGAGGAGGAACCGGCCGAATCGACCGCCGAGGTCATCACTGAGGCGGGCGGCGAGGCGGTCGCCGTCACCGCCGACGTGAGCGACCGCGAGGCGGTCGAGGCGATGGTCGCGGAGGGAACCGACGAGTTGGGCGACGTCGAAATCCTCGTGAACAACGCCGGCGTCGGCGACGCCGGTCCGTTCACCGGCGACGACAAAGAGGCGCTCCGAGAGCGCTTCGAACTCAACATCGACGTCCACCTCTGGGGCTCCATCAACTGCACGCTCGCCTGTCTGGACCCGATGCTCGACGCCGGCGAGGGGAAGATCGTCAACATCACCTCCATCCACACGAAGAACGGCGTCGGCATGAGCCCCGAGTACGACGTGGGGAAGTTCTCGCTTCTCGGGCTCACGAAGTCGCTGGCGCTCGAACTCGGGCGCGAGGGCATCAACGTCAACGCGGTCGCCCCGGGCTGGGTGAACACGCGGATGACCGAGTCGTTCACCGAGGAAACCCACGAGCAGATAAAGGGGCTCAACCCGATGGGTCGCTACGCCGAACCCGAGGACATCGCGGACGCCGTGGCCTTCCTCTCGACGCCCGCCGCGGACTACATCAACGGCCACGAGCTCCGCGTCGACGGCGGTCAGGTGCCTATCGACAACTGGAAGCACGACAACCGCTGAGCCGGCGCGGAAACCCTTACTCCATCGCGACGGTGACCGTCCCCGGGAAGTTGAGGATGACCGCCTGCGCGGTGTTCCCGAAGATGGCTTTCCCCGTCGGCGAGCGGCGCCGACCCGTGAGGAAGACGTGGTCACAGCCGTACTCCTCCGCGGTGCGGATGATCTCGTCCGCGCGCTCGCCCTCGTTAACGGTGGCACCGACGACCTCGTAGTCGATGTCGATGTCGTCGAGCGCGTCGCGGGCCACGTCCTCGGCGAAGTTCCGGGCCACCTGCAGGACCGTGTCGGAGCCGAAGCCGGTGTCCCCGCTCTCAGCCATCGCCTCGATGGTCTCGGTCATCTCCTCGTACTCCTCCTCAGTGATCATCGAGAGCAGGACGAGGTCGGCGCCGACCCCGTCGGCGAGCTCGGCGGCCTCTTCCAGCAAGTCGCGGTGCTTCTCCGTATCGTCGACGACGACGAGTGCGCGTTCCATGTCATCCACCACATCAGGCTGTCGGGTAAAATACCTATTGGTGGCGTCGGGGAATTTAGCCCGAATCGTTCGGTGTCGGCCCCTGAATCGGGGCCCGGAGCGGCGGCCGGGCACCCTCCCGGGGGGCTTTCTCACGGCGCTCCCCGTCGAAGTCGCCCCGTCTCCGAAGCCTTATTCCCGACAGCGCGATATCCGAAACCGATGGGCACCACCAGCGAGGACGGCGCGGCGGACGCGGTCGAGGAGGAGGGGTCCGGGGACCACCAGGCCTTCTGGGCCGACGAGGTCGCCGACGAGGTAGAGGCCCGCGACCCGGAGGACCCCCTCGTCGTCAAGGGCGGCGTATCCCCCTCCGGAGTCCCCCACATCGGCCACCTCAACGAGATTCTCAGGGGGTACTTCGTCGCGGAAGTGCTCCGCGAGCGCGGCCACGAGGTGCGACAGGTGTTCACCAGCGACGACCGCGACCCGCTCCGGAAGGTGCCCCGGAAGCTCGCGGACGACGACTGGAACCTCGTGGGCTTGGGCGACGTCGACGCCGGTGCGCTGGGACGGAATCTGGGCGCGCCGTACACCGGGATTCCGGACCCCTTCGGCTGTCACGGCTCCTACGGCGCACATTTCGCGGCGCTCCTCGATTCGGCCGCCGACGACCTGGGCGTCCCCGTCGAGACGCTCTCGAACACCGCGCTCTACGAGGACGGCGAGATGGACGAGGTAGTGGGTGAAATCCTCGCCAAGCGCGATCTCGCCCGCGACGTATTGAGCGAGTACCAGGACAAAGTCGATTCGAGTTACGTCCCCTTCCGCCCGATATGCGCGAACTGCGGGCACGTCACCGAGACGGACGCCGTCACGGGCGTCGATCCGGAGGCGGGGACGGTTGAGTACGTCTGTACCGACGTTGAGGCCGGCGACCGAACCATCGAGGGCTGTGGCCACGAGGGCGAAGCGAAGTTCTCCGAGGGCAAGCTCCCGTGGCGCTTCGAGTGGCCCGCCCAGTGGGACGTGTTGGGGGTGGATTTCGAGCCCTTCGGCAAGGACCACGCCGAAGGGTCGTGGCCGTCGGGCCAGGACATCGCGAGGGAAGTGTTGGAGAACGAACCGCCGGTTCCGATGGTCTATGAGTGGTTCACGCTCAACGGCGACGCGCTCTCCTCTTCGGAGGGGAACGTCCTCACGCCGCCGGAGTTCCTCGAACTCGTCGAGCCCGAAGTCGTGCGCTATTTCTTCGCGTTGAACCCGAAGAAGCAACGCGATTTGGACCTCTCCCGACTGGACCGGCTGGTCGAGGAGTTCGACCAGTTCGAGCGCGCCTACTTCGAGGAAAGCGACGCGTTCGCCGAGCGGGCCTACCCCTTCACTGTGGACTCGGTTGAGGCGGGCAGAATCCGCCTGCCATACACGTTCGCCGCCGTCCTCGGGATGACCGACGACCGCGAGCTCAGAGTCGAGATGGCGAAAAACGAGGGCCACATCCCCGCGGACGCCACCGACGCCCAAATCGAGCGGGCGATGGA